>CETC01007938.1_pt1 | contig 11552 bp, 11 predicted proteins | sample 326911 | NCBI WGS metagenome assembly CETC01 (sample SAMEA2622694, study PRJEB7988) | marine metagenome | isolation source: saline water (ENVO:00002010), including | reverse complement strand
ACTATCTCAGGTTCTACAATGACTTTTGCTAGTAATTTAGCAACAGGGGATGTCATTGACTTCGTTCAAATATTAGGTAATGTACTCGACCTAGGCTCTCCCTCAGATGACACTGTAACAGCTGCTAAATTAAATGATAATATTATCTCAGGGCAAACAGCTTTAACATCTGCCCCAGATAGCACCGATGAATTATTAATTTCTGATGGTGGTACTTTAAAAAGAATTGATGTATCTTTGGTAGGTGGAACTAACACTCCAACATTTGAAGCTAGATTAGCTTCTAATATGACAGGTTTATTTGCTTCAACAAATACTTTAGTTACATTTGATACAGAAAAATTTGATGTTGGTTCATGTTTTAATAATACTACAAGTTCAACAACTTTAAATGGATTAACTGCTCCAGCTCATTCTTTTACACCAAATGTTTCTGGAAAATATTTTGTTTATGGAATTTTAAGAACAGATGCGGCAACAACTTTTCCTAATGATGCTTATGTAAAAATTTACAAAAATGGAAGTCAAGTTGAACAACAACAAAATGCTTCAACTGGTAGTAGAAATGTAACAACAATTCAAAGAACTGTAGAATTAAATGGAACTGGAGATTACATTCAATTATATGGCATAGCCTATGGTAGTAGTGGTTTAATATTCTCTGGAACCACAAATGGTTGTTATTTTGGAGCATACAAAATTATAGAATAGGATAAATTATGTCAATCAATGTATGCAATGACAGATCCATGGCATCCATTACCAGTCTCCCTTCAGGGGTCTCTGGTAGTAGCTTAGTGTTGATATCTGAGCAGACTGCTAGTAGTTCATCTAATATATCTTTTACATCTGGTATAGATTCTACTTACAAAGAGTATGTGTTTAAGTTTATAAATATACACCCAGCTACAGATAACACTGATTTAACTTTTAATGGTTCAACTGATAGTGGTAGTAATTATAACGTAACTAAAACGACTACTATGTTTAGAGCAATACACAATGAAGCTGGTAATGATACAGAATTAGGATATGATACAGGTGGAGATTTAGCACAATCAACTAATTTTCAATCTCTTATAAGATCAATAGGAACAGATAACGATCAGTGTGGTATAGGAACACTGCATTTATTTGACCCATCAAATACAACTTTTGTAAAACATTTTATTCAAACATCAAATTCTTATGGAAGTGCGTCTAATGATTATAGTAGAAATCAATTTTTTGCAGGTTATTTAAATACAACATCAGCTATTGATGCAGTTCAATTCAAGATGTCATCTGGCAACATAGATGCAGGCACTATAAAAATGTATGGAGTTGTGTAATGTCAATTGTAACTTATAACAACAGAAGCATTGCAAATATTTCAGCTGTGCCTGGGGCAGCTAAATCGTTAATACATATTAAAACTTTAACTGCAAGTTCTAGTGCTAATTTAAGTTTTGTAGATGGTAGTAGCGATGTTGTATTAGATTCTACTTATCCTATATATTTATTTAAATTTATAAATATGCACCCAGCAACTGATAGTGCGTTATTTCAAGTTAATTTTAGAGATGGTGGAAGTAGTTACGATGCTACTAAAACATCAACTTATTTTTATGCACAACATGGAGAAGATGGCAATAATGGAGAACTAGTTTATAGTGGAACTTATGATTTAGCACAATCCACTTCTGCTCAATCTATTAGTGAAATAGCTGGTAATGCAAATGATGAAAGTATATCTGGTGAATTATTTTTATTTAATCCATCTAGTACAACATTTGTAAAACATTACATGTCTCAAACAAATACTTATATACCAAGTAATAGAAGCACCAGAGTTAATGTAGCTGGATATTGTAATGTAACTGCTGCCATAGACGGTGTGCAATTTGCCATGTCATCAGGTAACATAGATGCTGGCACAATAAAACTCTACGGACTAGAGGATTCATAATGAGCATAGTTACACTTAATGATAGAGCAGTAAGATCAGTTACAACCTTTGGATCAGCTAATACTGGATCTATGGTGTTTATTAAAAAGTTAACAGCTAGTTCTAGTGGTACATTAAGTTTTGTTAATGGTAGCTCAGATGTGGTGCTAGATTCTACGTATAAAGAATATGTGTTTACATTTAATAATATTCACAGTTCTGGAGACAATGTAAATTTTTCATTTAACGGAAGTATAGACAGCGGTTCAAATTATAATGCAACTAAAACAACTACTTTTTTTATCAGTGGACACAAAGAAGATGATGCTTCAACACATTTTGATTATGACACTGGTAGAGATATAGCACAAGGGACAGGGTTTCAAAAATTAGCATATCAATCTGGTAGTAGTAATGATGAAAATTTAGCTGGTACTTTACATCTATTTAACCCATCATCTACAACTTTTGTAAAACATTTCATATCAAGAACCGTTTTAAATACTTATCATGATTATCTTTTTGAAAGTTATGTTGCTGGATATTTTAATACTACATCAGCTATAGATGCTATTCAATTTAAAATGGATAGCGGAAACATAGACGCTGGAGATATTTGCCTTTACGGAATTCTATAAAAATGATACATAAATTATAAGGAGAAAAAACAATGCCAAGATATCATAACATAAATGGGAACAGAGTTCAGTTTACAGCTGAAGAAGAAGCAGCTAGAGATGCTGAAGAAAAAGCATGGGCAGATGGTGCCCTAGGGAGAGCACAAGCTAACCTTAGATCTAGAAGAAATCAACTGCTAGCTCAAACTGATTTTTATGCTTTGTCTGATGTTACAATGTCTGATGACATGGAAGCATATAGGCAAGAGCTTAGGGATTTTCCAGCAGATAAAGATACTGTTGAAAAATGTGAAAACGCTGTGTGGCCTACTAAACCTGAGTAATGGCTCGGAAGTTCAAAGCATACGTTGAAAGACCAAAACCTAAGAAAAGACCGAGAGTACATAAAAAAAATAAAAATAAATCTGAAAAAAGAATGTTTAAAAAATATAATAGGCAAGGGAGATAATGGCAACTACACTACAACCTGGTGCATTAACACCATCACAAACACAACAAACAGGTAGTAAAAAAGCTGTTAGTTTAATAGATAACCTATTAACTAAACCTACGCTGCCTACGGGCACTACTATCACACCACAAGTACAAAATGTACAATCAAATGAATTATTATCTACACCAGGTGTAACTGGAACTGTAGCTGCACAAACTACAGCTGCAGCTGCACCAACTGCAACTGGAGCAACTGGGGCAGCAACAACTGCTGTAGGTCAAGTAACACCTGCTACCGCTGGACAAGTTACCCCTGCAACAATTGGTACTGCTGCACAAATGACAGCCGCTACAGGATCTTTAACAAATCCTATGCAGGCTGCAACACAGTCACTTGCTAACATTGATAAAAGAGCAACTGTACAAGGTCAATTAGAAAGTATATCATCTGATATACAACAATCTCTACAGCAAGGTACTCCATTACCTGCATTTGCTAGAGGTGCTGCTGAAGCTGCTAAAGCTACTATGCAAGCTAGAGGACTAGGTTCTTCTACTATGTTAGCTGAAGCACTAGCTGAAGGTATATTACAATCATCTGTTCCAATAGCACAAGCAGATGCTAATACTTATAAACAAGTTATATTTCAAAACTTAGCTAATAACCAACAAGCTGCTGTTGTAAATGCACAGTCATATCTACAAATGGATATGGCAAATTTATCTAATAACCAACAAGCTAATTTACAAAATTTACAAACAAGACAGCAAGTATTATTAACTGATAATGCAGCTAGAAATGCAGCATTGCAGTTTAATGCTACAAGTCAAAATCAAGTTAATCAATTTTACAGTAATTTAAATACTAATATTCAAGAACAAAATGCAAAAAGAAATGATGTAATGAATCAGTTTAATGCAGCTGAATTGAATAAAGTATCAGCGTTAAATGCAAAAAATGCTACAGCTATAGCTGATGCTAATGCACAAAGAAATGCAGCTATATCCCAGTTTAATGCAACACTAAATGATCAAAGACAAAGATTTAATGTAGAGAATCAAAGAGTTATTGATCAATCTAATGTTACTTGGAGAAGACAAATTAATACTGCTAATACAGCTGCAGTTAATGCTGCTAATCAAACTAATGCAGAAAATTTATTAAATTTAAGTAACTATGCATTATCTGCTTTATGGCAACAGTGGAGAGATGAGGCATCTTGGGTTAATACTTCATCTGAAAATGAAAACAATAGAAATCATAACTTAGCTATTGCTGCTCTAGAAAGAACAACTAGTTTAGATATTCAAAATAACGCACAAAAATCTGCACTATATGGAATGCTTGGACAATTTGGTATGTCAGTATTTTCTAAATATAGTGATCTAAGATTAAAATTTGATGTTGAGTTTAAAGGTATATCTAATATGGGAGTTAACATATATTCATTTAAATATATTGGTAGCGGTGATGTTTATCAAGGTGTTATAGCACAAGAAGTTCCTTGGGCAACTACTAAAGATAAAGATGGATATTTAATGGTTGATTACTCTAAAGTAGATGTAGAATTTAAAAAATTAAATTAGGAGAAAAAATGGCAAGAAATACTGAAACAAAAAATATATTTAGAAATGCTTCTAAAAATGCTGGTAGTTTTGTTAGAGATATAATATTTGGAAAAGCAAAACCTTATAAAAGTGGTTCACCTGAAGGTGGAGTAGCAAGAGAAGGTGGATTACTAGAAATGGGTAAAGATTTTTTAAAAAAAATGCAAAATGAAGAAGGTTATGGAAATGCAAGACAAGCATATAAAAATTATTTAGATAGTTTAAATATGTTAAAAACAGGATATCAAAGATCAAGTGGTAAAGTACCAGTAGGAATGATGACACCTAGAATGGCTACTAGAGTAGGTGGTGCTCCAAAAGCAACAACTTATGAAAATAGATTAGGTGATTGGAATAGTAGAATGCGTAAATTTGCAGTGCAAAGATATTATGCATCATTAGGTAAAAAATAATGTCAAAATTATTAAACGATAATATACAGGAACCAGAATATAATCCCTTCGATGCACCAATACCAGGTCAATCATTAACTGATGAGCCAGGTAATTATCCTTGGGAGCATCCACCAAAAACTACAACACCAGAAGATGCATTAGATAAATTTTGGGATAGACTTACAGATCCAGAAGTTGCAGAAGAAATGATAACTATGATGGAAGCTGGAGTGCCAGTAGAAGCATTAGCAAGAATATTAACTTTTACTGGATTTGCAGAAGGTGAGTTTACTCCAGATGTAGGATTTTTAATAGCAGAACCTTTGATGAAAATGCTAGCTGCTATAGGTATTAGAGCAGGCGTAAATAAATTAGTCATATCTATTGGTGAGTTAGAGGAAAATAATAATACTGTAAGAGATATGTTAACTTTAAAAGAAGCAAATGAAAAAATAGAAGAAGTAGTTGAGCAACAACCAGCTTTACCAGCAAAACAAGGTTTAATGTCAAAACCAGAAGTTAAGGAGGAGTAATGGTAAATCCATTAGTAAATATTTTATTAGGAGCAGGCGAACAATACTTAGCTGATGAAGATGCATCAGATAAATTAAAAGGTGATATCATAGACAATGTATCAAAAAAATTATATGATATTGAAATACCTGCACAAAGAGCAAATTTAAATAAAATTAAAAAAGTTAAAACTGCAGTTACACAAAGATATGGTGAAAAATTAGCTGATGCTTTTGATAACTATGGATTTTATGAAGATGGTAATATAGATAATGCTATTAAAAGAATAGAATCATTTATAAATAAAACACAAGATACTGAAAAAAGTTTTAGAAATAAAGTCGAAAATCAAATGAGTGATGAAGACTTTAAAAAAGTATTTGGTGGTACATCTATGGTAGGTGCAAGACAGCAATCTTTAGAAGATAAAGAGAAAAGAGTATTTGATATATTTTCTGATAGATCAAATGTTAGAGATTTATTAATATCTGAAGATGCTCCTAAAGAAGGAATAAGAGGAATGTTATTTGGTGATAGATTAAAACCAAAAGATGTTATATCTGCTAGAGGTAAATTAGAAAAAGCAACAGAAACTAGAGAACCTGATGTAACTCCAGTATCAGATAGACAAAGTATATTTGATGTTCAAGTAGCAGAGCCTGTAAAAGATTCATTTTTATTTTCACCAGCTATACCAAAATATAGCACAAATGAATTAAATACAGAAATAGCAACACAACTACAAGTTTCATCAAGTTTTGATTCTACATCTGGAAATATATTATTACAACCAGAAGCACAAAGAAAAGATGAAGTTAATGCTGTTAAAGAAATAGCTATAAATAATTTATATAGATTTAAAGAAGCAGATGGTACTGGTAATTCTGCTAGTGCTGTAAAATTTGCTAGAAATTATTTAGAAGAAAATGTTAATAAATTTTTAGAAAATAATTTTGAAAATTATACTAAAGAACCAACAGGTGCATTTGGTCCAATTACAGGTGCAGCTATTGGTATAAAAAATAATTTAGTAACAGCTGCTGAAAATTTTGCAGCAGATAGTGGTGATGAAGCATTGATAGCAGCATCTGAGTCATTTAAGGTTATAGAATTTTTAGCTAATAAAGCAGAAAATCTTGTTGGTGAAGATGCAATTAATTATTATTTATCATCTATACCAAACATAGATATAACTATAGTATTTGATGGTAAAGAAAAATCTGGTAAGTTAAGAGACGCAGTAATATTTACATATAATAAAAATAACGCAAGAGGTCAGTAATAATGTCAACTCTAGAAACTCAAAAAGAGTTGTTTGACTTATTTTCTGGGAATGATCCAGTGCCTAGAGTAGAGGGTAATACAACTGAAAAAGCTGCTATCCCAATTAATTCAAAAGATAATCAAATAAAATACACATTTGATAATATATATCAAGATAAAAGTTTAGCTAGAGTTATTAAAGATTATTATTTTTTTAAGAAAGGTTCAAAGTTTGAGTCAGATGAAGACGCTATTAATGAGTATATATCTGATGCAACTTTTAGGCAATCTAATACTTTAGGTGCAGCATTTGGAGATTTAAGTTTAACTTTTACTAAAAATACACCAGATAGACAAAAAGAAAATTTAGCATACTTAATTAATTATTGGAATAAATTACCTAATTTTTATCAAGAAGGTGGTAGAGGGTTTAAAGGTTTTATGTCTAATTTAGGATATGCTGTATTAGATCCCTTAAATGTAATAGGTGGTGGGGTTGGTGGTTTTGTTGCTAAAAAAGCTGGACAAAAAATAGTAAAAGAAGGATTAGAAGAGGTAGCAAAAAGAAAAGGTAAGAAAAAATTAGCTGCTAAAGATTTATTATTAAAGAATGAAGAGCTAACTAAAAAAGCTGCTAAGTTAGGTAAAAGAAAATTAATAGCTGCTTCAACTGCTGTAGCTGCGGTAGATGCTGCTGGTTTAGCTGCATCTGATATTGCTGCACAAACTACAGAAAAAGAAATTAATTTAATAAATAATTATGATCCAGTGAGAACTGGTTTAGTTGCAATAGCTGGTGCAGGTTTAGGATTTTTTGTATCTGCAGGAACAGGTTATGGTACAAAAGTAGTATTAGAAAATATTAATAGAAGTAGAATACAATTACCAAAAACATTACAACAAACTATTAATAAAACATCTGAAGCAACTGATGATAGTTTAAATACACCGAGTAGTATTAAGAGTAGAAAAAGTTTATACAAAACAAAATTAGTTGATCAACATGATTACTTTAAAGTATTGCAAGAAGAATTTGAAGGTATAGGTGGGTCTGTTGCTGATTTAAAAAAAGCATATTATGATAGAGGTAAACTACCTAAAAAGATATTAGATAAACGTGGTAGGGTTTCTAAAAAATTTCAAGACCCTATAAGTAATCCTTATTTTATGTTAAGGCTTACAGCAGCTAGTGCAACAAAAGCTAATGAATATATAATGAGTGGTTTTTACAGAAGACCTGAATTATATTCAGCTGATATGAGTCCTAAAAAAACTGGTAATCCAGGATTAAATCAAGTGCTAAAACCATTTGATGAGACTGGTGAAATACCTATTTTTTTACAATATGCTGCAGCAAAAAGACAACGTGCAATTGTTAGATATAATAATAAAAAAGGTAGAAAATCAAAAGGTTTACCATTTACAGAAAAAGAAGTAACTCAATTAATAGATTTTGGTGAAATGTCACCAGCGGCATATAAAGCAAAATATAAAGAAGAGTTAACTAGAAAAGGTGATTACACAACAGGACTAAAAGAATTAAAATTATTTACAGATGATGCATTACAAGATTTAATTGATTCAGGTATAATTAGCAGAGAAATGGCTAGAGATTTTTTAGAAGCTAATCCTGTATTTGTACCTTTATACAGAACAACAAAAACTGGTGCATTCCAAACTATAAAAGAGCAAACATTAAAAATAGCACCTATTGGTGCATCTGCTAGAAAAAGATTTGCACAAAGAAAATTAGAAGGTGAACTTAATTTATACGATAACATAGTAAACTATATTTATAAAAATGTTGCAGCTGCTGATAGAAATGTTGCAAAAACATCTTTATATGATATGTTTACTAGAGCAGTAAAGAATGGTAAATTAAAAGGTAGATATAATAAGAAAGGTGAGTTAATAGAAGTACAAGATTTAGATGGTGCTGTTATATTTAAAAAAGTACAACCAAGTGTTGAACAAGTTACTGCAATTACTAGTAGTGCAGTAAAAGCATTAGAAAGAGCTGGATTAAAAGTAATAGGTAAAACTTTAACTGATAAAGATAGTGTAGATATAGCTGCATTTGCAGGAACAGTTAAGAAAATAGGTTCAGATAATGTTTTAGATATATTGTACAGAAATGGTAAAGCTGAATACTATGAAATAGTAGATAAAAATTTTGTAGCAGCTTATCAAAGTATAGGTGATAACGTAAGTAATGTTGTTAACTTTTTACAAACAGGTTTTTTTGCAAAATATACTAGATTACTTTCAAGGGCAATAACATATTCACCACCTTTTATTGCCTTTAACGCAATTAGAGATACACTGTCTGGTGTTATAAATTCTGCATTTGGCATAGCTACATCTAAATTAGGATCAAATGCTATTGCACCTGGATTTATTCCTGTAAGTAGCACAGCAAAAGGTGTAATAGATGCATATAGAATGACAGATGTGTATAGACAAGCACATGTATCTGGGATGGGATATTCATCTAGAATAGATGCAGAGAAATCATTACAGACTGCAACAGATAATATAATGGAGTATGGTAAAAATGATTTAAGTAAATTTTATGTTAATAGTTTAAGTAAAATTTATGGTAAAACTTTAGGTGCAGGATGGGCAGGGTATAAAGATTTTGTTTCTAAAGTAGAATATGGTACTAGATTTGCAGAATACAATTTAGCAAAACAAGCTGGATTTAGTGATATGGGTGCTGCATTTGCTGGTAGAGAAGTTGCAACTGATTTTGGTATGAAAGGATCTAGTACTTGGTTAAATACTTGGTCAAGAAATACTATGTTTTTTAATGCAGGTATTCAAGGTTTATACAGAGGTGCTAGAGTTGTTGTAGAGCAACCTAAAAGAGCAGTTCCTTTAATACTTACAACAGTTGTTTTACCAGATTTATTACTTCATAATTTAAATAAACAGTATGATGAATATAATCAGCTTGATCCAAGAATAAAACAATTAAATTATTTAATTCCAGATTTTTCTCTAGATATAGATCCTAAAACTAAAATGCCAAAATTAAATGTAACAGGTCCTGAAGGAAAAGGAACTGGATTTTTTGCAATACCTAAACCTTATGATTTTGGATTTGCTGGTAATGTATTTATTGGTATACAAGATGGTTTAGAAAAAAATAGTAGTTATTTAACACAAAAATATTTTTTAAGTTCTTTAATGAATATTTTACCAAGTGTTGCATTACCTACACCAATTAATCCTTTATTAGAATTAATGGTAGGTTATAATTTTTATACAGGTAGACCTGTAGAAAGTTTTTATTCTGTCACTAATTTGAATAAAATGAGAAAACATGGTGGCACTAGATTAATAGCAGAAAAACTTGCTAATTTAACTGCAAATTTAAAAGGAGCTGTTGCTGCTGAAGGTAAAGAAGTAGACTATGCTATCAGCCCTATTACTGTAGATTATTTAATAAGAGCATATTTTACTGGTATGTTACAATATATTCCTGATGTAGCAGAACATTTTGTATATGAATCTACAATGAAAGGGATTAGAGGAGATAAACCAGAAAGAAGAGCTGATGAATCTCGTATAGTAGAAAATCCTTTATCAATTGTAACAAGAAGATTTAGAGTAGAAACACCTTTAAAAAATACTAAATATCATAAAGATTTTTATGAACTTTATAATAAAGCAAAAAAATATTCTAAATTAGATTTGAGTAATCTAAGTGATAAAAGAAGTATAATAGTTAGATTAGATTTATTTGAAATAGCAATTAAAAATAAAGAAAAATTTAAAGAGACAGGTAAATTTCAATCTGACGAAGTAACAACACTAAGTGAATTAAGCCCTATACTAGGGTCAGCTGCACAGCTTTTAAATACAGCTAGAGACTCTAGAAGAGCAATTGAAAGAATGCCTAATATATCAGCTATTGAAAAAACAAATAGAATTAATGCTATATTAGAAAAAGAAAATGCAATGGTGCAAACATTAATAGAACAATTAGCAATGCAGGATGATCTAGATCATGTTTTTGAAAATTTAATAGGTCAAAAAACTGTAGTGCCAAGTAAAAAACTTGTAGAAAAACAAAAAGAAGAAAAGAAAAAGAAAGATTTAACATTAGAAATAATGCAAGAATATTTCAATAGAAAAAAATAATGGCTAAACAACCTAAAACAACTAGTGAACATCTTATATCCATTTATGGGTATATAACAGGTCTAAAAAGGGAAATTAGCACAATAAAAAATAATCACTTAAAACACATGCATGACGATATTGATAGGCTACATGGTAAGATAGATAAGATATTATATGTATTAATAGGTGGATTAGGTGCAACAATATTAACAATACTGGGACTATTTTTATAATGGACAAACGTGAAATAACTGATACAATAGTAATACACTGTACACAAACTCCAGCAAATATGGATGTTGATGTAACAAAAGTAACTGAGTGGCATAAAGATCGTGGTTTTGATACGATTGGATATCACTATTTAATTAAAAGAGATGGTACGTTACAAGTTGGAAGAGATGAAGATCTTGTAGGTGCACATGCGGTAGCAGTCAATGGTACATCAATAGGTGTAGCATTAGCTGGTGGTGGCACAGCAGATATGGGTTGGGAAAATAACTTTGCACCTATACAATTTGAAACACTAAAAAGTATAATAATTAAGTTAAAAGATAAGTATAATATACAAAAAATTATAGGACATTCAGAAGTAGAAAGCACAAAAGAATGCCCATCATTTGATGTACAAGGATGGTTAGATAAAAA
>CETC01040025.1_pt1 | contig 11556 bp, 13 predicted proteins | sample 326911 | NCBI WGS metagenome assembly CETC01 (sample SAMEA2622694, study PRJEB7988) | marine metagenome | isolation source: saline water (ENVO:00002010), including | reverse complement strand
GTAGGTGATGTAGAACATTTAGAAACAAAACAAAATTTGAAACTTCATTTAGAGAATATATTAAACCAAAACCGATAAACGACTGACTTATTGACTGAGATATTGGATAACGCCCCTAACAGAATACAGACAGTAATTTACCGACCTTGCTCCGTGCCGCCAGCACCACGCCCGACACAAAAAAAATCCTAGAAGACTCTTCTCCACCGACTAAGATGGACTGGACTACTAAGGTTGCCGAGATGATTGAGAAGGGGACGCTCCACGGAGGGAGCGCCGACCTATTCAAAGACCTCAAAACTAACGAGGAGATTGAGGGACACCCCGCATTCTGCCTTCTCCCCACCCTTTACGAGACTCACATCAAGGCACACGCGCCTAAGTCTAAGAAGCAACCTCCGATGACCGAGGAGGAGAAGAAGAAACTCATCCGCGATAAGCAAGTTGCCTATCTCACCAACGGTTGCGTCTCTGGCGATAAGATGGACGGGGGTAAGACCTTCAAGAAGACCTACGACTGGTTGGACGAAGACCTAGTCAAGACCCTCAACGCGAAGGCGAAGGAGATAGGATACGCGGTGATGACTGAGGAGATGAAAAAACTTGCCGTCTTCAAGGCGAAGGCGACTAAGGTCATCACGACTAAGGACGGCGAGAAGAAGACCGTCTCCAATCACATCTACTCTCACAAACGAGACGAGAGCGAACTAGTCAAAGATGATAAGGGCAACCCGCTCTATGTCCCCATCACTAAGAAGGGCAAGAAGGAGGCGGAGAAATACGGAGTCCTGCCGACACCTAACTCCACTAAGGAGGGCAAGTGGAGTTTCACGAAGAACGGCAAGGATATGGACGACACCTATGCCGCAATAGAATTCAATAAGGCGGGGTCATTCCAGTGTTTCATCAAACCTATGGTCTTTGACAAAGAACCCGCTCAGATGGCGAATATGTGTAATTGCTCCCTCACTAAGAATCACAAACTAGGTGTTGATGCCGCTGAGATTATCACCGACGACGAGGGCAATGTCTCCTATAAGATGACGACCGTCCCCTCAGCGCCGTGCCTCCCGTGTAACCGCCCTATCTTTAAGGACGGGCGCTGTAAGAAACACGCTGACCTAGCGACGGCGATTGAGTGGTCTCCCGAGCAACTCCACGGTTGGACGCCAGTCCAACTGACCGTCTAAGATGAGTAAGATGATGAGTAAGATGCCGAGGACAAAAAAAATAAGAAAAATAGATAGATAATTTTATACCCCCTAACCTGCCTGTGATAGGCATTTCCGAAACTATCTATTATTATTATAACTGTATTTACCTGTCTGACTTAGGTAGCGCCGACCGCTCACCCTCTGTCTGTATTAGTTCAGTATCACCCGACACAAAGGAGGGTAGATGAAGAACGCCCTAAAACGCTCTCCCTATGCCTAACGGTGTAGAGGAGAGCCGCCTTGGGTAAGAACGGACTAACAAACTAACAATAAACTATAAAAATAATGCCTAACACTAAGAACGGTATCTCGGACTATCAGATTGATATGCTATTCGCAATCGCTCAGAAAACGGGAGATAGATACGATAGGGTGAAGAATAAGACTAAGTTGAGAAAGTTCTTTAAGCAAGGGGGACACTACACCTTTGAAAAGGCAGACGAAACTAACAATACTAAGTGGTTCGCTGAGGCACGGGATAGAGGTTTCAATGACGCTATGAACTTTCACCGAGACGGCACATACCCTACCTTCAAATGGGATAACTATGATAAGTGGCGCTCATCTACTAGACTGGTTGAAGTCCTATGGGACGTAGAAAATAGCGACCTACCCGCCTCACACGCACTAAGAGGTCGCTTCGCACCTTGCGATTATCATAAGAGATATCCACTTGCTATGGATACGCCTAGTAAAGAAATTAAGAAAGAATTAGAAGATGAATATGGTAATTGGTCTGAGGGTAAGTTAGAAGTTAAGATGTGGAGAGATTGTGAGTGTAGTAAAGAAGTTTTTGAGGTGTATGATAAACTAAGGTCTCAGTCCGCTAACTGATTACCTCCATAGTTAGGAGCATTATTACCAGCGTCTATTAGTTCTTGCGGTAAGGCGGGGACTGGTTCTCCATATATTTCAGTAATAAGGTCTTTAATCTGAGGGTCTATACATTCTTGACACATTTCTACCCCCCTTTTAGTATAATAGATATCTTTACATTTTTGAGTAGTCTGATAATGTAGTTTTATATTCTCTTTTAACATACCAGTCTCACATATAGGGCATATCGCATACTTATCGGGATATTGAGATGCTAATAACCTATATTGTTGTTGAGTATGTCTTACCCTACCATTAGTATTCCTACTCTTCTTCTTAGCATATTTATCTACCTTTATTATTAACTTTGTTTCATATAGTTCTTTTAATGATTCATATAATTCCTTATAAACCCACTCCTTCATATCAAGAGAAGCAGTATCCAATATAGTTGAAATCTTATTAATCTGATTCATCAATTCAGAACACTCAGAGACATTATACACATTAGACGCCATTTTAATAATAATAATACTAGGATAAACTTTAAGTATTTTACGGCAAACAATAAAAAATATAAACCTACTGCGCATCGTTCTAACGAACGAAGCGCTTTCTTGGGTAAGGAGACATTAATAAAAGAAGGCAATTGAAGATATTTAAAGAATTGAATAGAATATAATAAAAGGCACTCACCGAAAAAAAGTAAGTTTAAAGAATCTAAATAAAATCTTTAAGAATATATAATGAGTATCAACCCCCGAAAACCAAACGGCACACTCAACCCTAGATACAAAAAGTTAGTTAATGAGACGTTAGACAAAATAACAGAAGATATTAAGAAGGCGGAGAAGGAGTATAAGAAGATAGGCAAACTCACCATTAAGGCGGGTAAGGCGCACGACAAAGAAAAAGACAAAGCAAAGAAGAAGAAGATTAAAAAACAATTAGACACTGAAATAGAAAGACGTAAAGTTGCTCGGGATAGAGCATATAAGAGAGAAGACGACTACAAAGAAAAACTAGGTAAAGATTTAAGAAAACTTCAAATAGGTTTAACCATTTCTAAAAGCAATAAGGGGTATCTCAATGACCTCTTAGAAAAATCGGGTAGAAGGGCGTTTATGAAGAATGCTAAGATTATGAAAGAAACTAACTTCACAGCAGTTAAAGTTAATCAGATGGATAAGCGTCTTGCTAAGGCGGAGAAAGTTTATAAGGCACGCAAGGCAGCGGGTATAGTTAAAGGTTTTAAACCTAAGACAACTAAGCGTAGAGAGTTTCATAGTGGAGTAAAAACTGATTATATCTATGATTTTGATGACTTAGATGATAATCCATCACTAGTTAATCAGATGGTCGTGAATATTAGAAGAGTCATAGATAATACACGATTCAGACACCCCAAATCTAAGTTCATCATTAAGATTTCTGCTACTAATGACCCTTTTGATAATTCTAATGATTTAGGGGCAAATGCGTTCTCACTTCCCGCTTATGCGAACTATACTAAGCAAGAAGCAATAGACATATTGGAAGATAAGTTAGAAAGGGCATTAGAGAAATATGAAGATGATGAAGAAGGTTTAGACCCTCGTTTTGACCTTATAACCATAGGTATTAGTTACATCACAGAACCTAGTAAGGTTATGGGCGCTGGCGGTCATAAGACTATTCAGATGGCGAATAGTCTATGGTTTATCTGCGGAACTACATCTAAGTCCAATTGCTTCTATCGGTCTATCTCATTCATCCGTCTTATGAGAGACCTAAATAATAATCCCGAATTAGCAAAAGAAATCTTAGGTAAAGATGATAGAAAACTTCTCCAAAAGATTAATGAGAGGTCTAAGCAGATTAAAAAGTCACTCAAAGATGTAGAGCAGATAAGTAGAAAGACTACTACTGAGGACGATATTCAGAAGTGGGTCAATAAGAACTATGGTAGTGGCGGACGAGGTTCTAATAATAAGTGTGAAGTAAATATCTATAATTCAGTCTTTTGTAAAGTTAAGACAATCCGTCCAACTAACTATACGACTGGTAATCTAATCACCTATGATGTATGGTGTATTAATCATCACTTCATTCCACTAGTTAGGTGGTATGACTTATCGTCAATTAAGGATATCTGTGAAAAGAAATTAAAGATAGATGAAGAAAAGGAGAAGGAGGCGTATGAGGCGAATAAACCTATCAAAAAGCATATTGCTACTGAGATAGTTGATGACGGACATTTTAGAGAGTGGTGTGAGGTTGAAAAGATGATAGATGCGTCCAATCTAAAAGGTTTTGAAAGAACTAAGTGGGAGAGAATTTATAAGTTTCATTATAAGAATAATAAGAATTATGTTAGAAAGCAAATTAACCCCATTAACAATAAGATTGCTACTTACGATTTTGAAGCGACTCCTAATGGTAATAATGGTAAGTTTATTACTTACCGAGCGTCGCTAGCGTATAATGTTCTAGATTCAAATGATAACTTTATTAAGATGGAGACTAAGACCTTTGGTGGTAAGGGTTCTATCCGTAAGATGATGAAGTGGTTATATGACAATAGGCGTATGATGAGTGGATATACCTTATACGCGCATAATGCGGGTAAGTTTGACCTTCTACTCATTCTAGGTGAATATCTATTAGAGAATGATGAGTTCTGGAAGATAGACACTGAATCCCTAATAGTCCTTAATGGAGCGTATCTTAATATAGTCCTATTCAATGAGGATATATGTCCTCACGGAGGGTGCGATGAAGATGATATTTATACCATAGCATTAAAAGATTCTTATAGGTTGCTACCAGCATCGCTAGACAAACTTTGTAAGGAGTTTAATGTGCCTCATAAGAAACTTACTGGTTCAGTAGATTTCAATGAGGTCAATATAAATAACTGTTTTGGTGGTTATGTAAAAGATAAGAAACCATTCTCATCTGACCTATTCAGAATTGAGTTAGGTAATTATGTATATTGTAATTGGGACGTAGTAGGTCTATTAGAAGTTATGAATACCTTTAAGAGTGAGGTATATAATAATATGGGATTCATTAACATAACGGATTGCCTTACTGGCGCATCCCTATCTAAAAAGAACTTCTTTCTAAGTTATTATGATGGAGTTAATATGCCTATCTATACTATGAATGAGAAGTATGATACCTTCTGCCGTAATGGATATTTTGGAGGTCGCAATGAGGCATTCTATATAGGTGAGAAGATAGGTAAAATCTATTATAATGATTTCACTAGTCTATACCCCGATGTAGGTAGAAAGAGATTACCCTACGGCAAACCTAAGAGATGGAATAAGGCAGACGTAGAAAAGTGGAATGAGAGACTAAATAGTGGTAAGAAACTTGAACCCATTATAGGTATAGTTAGAGTTATTGCTAAGACTAAGAACTTTGATATTCTACCAATCCACTCAATTAAGATGGACGGTAAGTTAATGTTTCCACACTTAGAGAAACCGACTGAACTTTATCTATGGTATAATGAACTACTATACGGCAAATCGTTAGATGCTTATGAATACGAACTATTAGATGCTATTAGTTTTGGAGATAGGGTATTCGGTATTCCTAAGGATGAAAGAGAAACCTTTTGGGATAATGGTGTTCTAAGTGACTTCTTTAATGATGCTTTTGAGAAGAAAGGTAAGGCAAAAGCAGAAGGTAAATTAGCACTAGCACAGTGCTATAAGATTGTTGCGAATAGCGGTTATGGATTTTGGGGTCTTAATGCCCGAGGAGATAATAATGAGGGTAGGGACGGTATGGAGATATTAAAGTGTGATGATGACTCATTTTGGGACTTAATGAGTAAGGGTTATGTATCTAATATGAATAAGGTAGGTAAATACACACTAGTAAGAACATCTAAACCTATGCCCGTTAAGGATTTTAATGTCTCAGTTGCGGCAGCAATATGTAGTGAGGCACGTATTAAACTCCATAAGTATATGATGGCGATTAGAAAGGTTGGAGGTAATCTTCTCTATGCGGATACTGATAGTTGTATTAGTGATGTAGATATTACTCAATACCCCGAGATAATGACTGAGTTCTGCTGGGACGGTAATGGTGATGACTTAGGTTCTATGAAGAATGAGGCAGTTGAAAAGTTAGAGAAATACTTTCATTCTAAGGTTATGAAAGATAATCCATTACTAGATGAACGAATGGATAAGTCTAAGATTAAGAAAATGATTAAGAATCATATGAAACTACAACTAGAAGCAGATGGTGGTGATTACTACTTTGACAAAGGTATTATCGCTGGTTGTAAGCAATATTGCTTACATAAAACTACTTATGATGGAGGTTATATTGAGGCGAGTGCTGCTAAGGGAGTAGCAAGAAAATTAAATTATGAGGATTTTCATCATCTACTTTATGGTTCTAAGATGGACGAACAGAAAGAATATGAGGAGATGATTAAGAAAGAAAAACCCGACTGGGTCGCACCAGACGGATATAGAATCTATGAAAGACAATATCAGTTTAGAAGTGGTCTAATCTCTCATATTGAGGGTGATATTGAGATTATCAAAACACCGATAGATAAAGCAATGAGGATTAATTATCTGAAAGGTGTATGTGAAGGTGGAGATAAGATAAATGGTATAGAAGGTAAGGGTTTTGTAGAACCGATTAGAGTCTAGACAGTTTTATAGATAGTTAAATACTCATATATCCCCTTAGGTTTTGTAATCTTATGATAAAAGTTAGATACATCATAAATCTCAGTTTTAGTTAAATATGCTACCTCTTTTAAAGTTTGACATTCAACATTCTTATAGAAATTTTTTTTCTCCTTATCATAAAAGATTTGGATTATCCATAGTGAGTTGGTTCTCGCCATCTTTATTTTTATAAAGATAAAAATTAAACTTAATAAACGAGAAATCTTTTATATGCCTTATACATAAAAGGATGCCTAGTGAAACATTAAAGAAAGCGGTTAAGGACGGATTAATTACTCAGAAGCAATATGATAAACTGCCCGAGAAACTTTTGGAGGGTATTGTTAAGTCCAAAAAAGGAGGAGGTAAAAAGAAAAGAAAGAAGCGTAAGTCTAAGAAATAATCTTTTATAGTATATAAAAGATTATGGCGAAAGGCGGTAAGAAAGGGAAAGGTTCTAAACCAGTGCCGAAAGGAGGAGCGTGTTTTATGAAGTTCAATAGTGCGGGGAAACCTTATAGAGTTTGTAAGAGTGGAGCAGAGTTAGAGTTTGAGAAAAAGCGTGCTGCTAAAAATAAAAAGAAGAGAAATATATTAGAACAAAAAAGAAAAGAAGTTAAGAAGTTAGATAAAGACATTGCTAAGAAAAAAGCAGAACTAAAAAAGGTTGAGAAAAATCTTAAAAAAAAATCTAATAAGAAGTAAATGAGTATTCGTGAAGAAAGACTTAATGATTTAGAAGTTAAAAAAACCTCATTTGGAGTTGATAAAAAAGATGCTTCTATACCTAAACCGCTCCCGAGAACTTATAATCACTTCTTATTAATTACTGCTAAACCTCGGCAAGGTAAAACGACTTTAATGTATTCTTTACTCACATATAGAAAATCTCCTTACTATCGCAAATTTGATAAGGTTTATGTTTTTTCTCCGTCTCTCGCAACTAGTAAAGATAATCGCCTAAAATCCGTAGCAGACGAACAGAAGTTTATGGAGATGACTGAGGAGAACTTACAGCAAGTATATGATGAAATAGAAGGTAGTGGTGAGCGTGTTCTTATCCTCGCAGATGATGTAGTAAATGATGTTAAGAAAAATGTAGGTGTAACTAACCTTTTATCTAAAATGATGATGAATAGACGACACGTCTGCGGTGCTAGTGATGATGGAGATGGGTGTGGTTTAAGTATGTGGATGACTACGCAAGTATTTAATAAGTTACCTAGACCTCTAAGAGCAACGGCAGATTATCACATAGTTTTTAAAACAACCAATAAAAAAGAATTAGATACTATCTTTGATGAGATAGTTTTATTACCTCGCGAAACTTTTGACGCTATGAATAAGTATGTATTTACCGATAAGCATAATTTTATCCTTATAGATACAAATGAAAGATATGATAGAATGTATCATAAAAATCTAAATAAAAGACTAGTATTTGAAAATGTAGATGAACCTACGATACCCGTTGAGCGGTAGGCAGTTGCTTAAATATTTGTGTCATTAGAGGTTTAGGTATCTTATATCTATCACATAGACTCAAATACGCCATATCAACCTTAGAACCACAATTACCTTCTTTTAAGTTTAATTTTACATTACTGAAAAAATCAGTAGGTTTTCTTCTTTTATCACCATAAAGACAATAAAGAGTCTTTTCGGTATGATACTTAGGCAATTTCTTCATATGGGGAGATTTCCACATAGAACCGTGAGGGTTCTCCATTACCCATCTTAGTTTAGGATTCAACTTACTAAAATATCTTATAATTTCAATAGTCTTTTTTAATAGTTTATCACCTAAAACTGCCGACGGTGTTAGGGGTTTCATAGTATCCGTATTTCTTTGATTTCTACCGTCACGAGATACTTTTGCCCTAGTCAGCGCCATATTCGTATAAGAAGAGCAAGGAGGACTCGCCCATATATAATCGGGTGTAGGTAAATCTTTGTAATTAAGTTTGAGAATATCAGTAAGTATGGTAGGATTATATTTCTTTTCATTATCTACTGAGATTACCTTGCCTTTGAACGCCTTACCAGCGCTACCAGTTCCTTTAAAAAGTTCTAACAATAAGGGCATATTTTAATATCTATTAGATAATAAAATGAGTGATAGCAACAGTGAAGTTTTAACTGGTTTTGATTTATGGACTCCTAATGATTATAGTAATTTTATTACTATTTCTGCGGCAGCAATAGGTTCTACATTACTAGTTATCTTTAAGAGTAGATGTAAGAAAATTACTATTTGTTGGGGTCTATTAGGGTGTGATAGAGAAGTAGCAACTGATAGTGATGAAGAAAATCCACCACCTAATAATGATGATGATGAAGAAATAGTCCCACCTCGCCCCGCACCTCAGAATAATCCTTAAAAATAGGTGCGTTCGTTCTTCGTAAAAAAAATCTACGATGATAGTAAAATGAGTAGTTCAGATGAAGAGTCGGTTCAAAGAAAAAAGAAACCTCTAAGTGAAGCAAGATTAGCGGCAATAGAAAAAATGAAAGAAGGTCGCAGAAAACAACTAGCGCAACAAAAGAAAGAAAAAGAAGAAAAAAAAGAATTAATAAAGAAAGTGAAGAAAGAAAAGAAATCTAAGGTTTCAGAAGAAATATCATCCCTCAATGATTTAAGTAACGAGCAATTAGAAGAGTTAAGAAAGATGGCGATTAATCCTTCTAATAATGGTATGGGTGAGAATATTGAAGTAGAAGTAAAAGAAGACACACCGCCCCCTAAGAAAGTTGCTCCTAAGAAGAAAAATAAGAAAACTGAGGAGGATAATCCTAACTTAGTATATAGTAGCGATGAAGAAGTTGTAGTTAATACTCATCATAGAGGTAGAAGAAAGCAAAGAAAACCTAAAAAGAGAGTAGTTATTAATAACTACTATGATGATGACGATAGTTCATCATCAGAGGAAGAAGAAGTAAATAATTATTACTCAAAGAAACAAATGGCGAGACGCCCTACTAAGAAGAATCATAAGAAAGAAGAATCTTCTGATGAAGAAGAAGGGCAAATATACACTAACCAACAAATCCCTAGGGGTGCGTTTCACGGAATTAGTTTTTGTTAAAAGACAAAAATATTTAGAGATTTGTTGAGAATAATATCTAAGTTTAATTCAAAATGACTGAAAAACACTTCGTAATAGATATTGAATACATAAATGAACTAGCGTGTAACATAGCAGAAAATGTCCCCGAGGCATACTACGGTAAGTTTGTAAAAGAGTTAGGTGAATATCTAAAATGCGCTATGGTAGATAATGACGATGATGATTATTCTACTGAGGATGACCTTAGCAGCGATAGTGGTAGTGATTTAGCAGAAGAAGAATATGAAGTAAATATGACCTCAGAAGGATTTTATGAACTTAGTGAATGCGATGTTAAAGATTGTAATGCGGTTGGTAAGTGTAAAAAAAACCTATGTAAAAATAAATGAGTGTAGAAAACAACTCCGCGCGTAGCATAGATGGATTAAATAGAATAGTTTGTGATATAATAGATGTATCAGAGTCTATTCAAATAGACGGAGATAATGGAGACCCTAATCAAATAATTACCTCAGACGGAACTGAATCTAAATGGAGTTCTATTAGTGAGTTATTACAAAATCTTACAATTTCATCACCTTTAAGTTTTGTGAGTGGTTCTAATTATAATGGGTCAGTCGCAAGAGAAATACAAATAGCAGATGGAGCAATAGGTAATGTTAAATTAGAACATTCAACCATCTCGGGCAAATCATTAGGCACTAATTTATCTACTGCTACTTTCAGCGCACCTTTAACCGCAACTACTTTTAATGGTAGTTCGGATTCATCTATAACAATCGCTGATGGGGCAATAACAAATGCTAAATTAGAAAATGATACTATCTCGGGTAAAGCATTAGGGACTAATTTATCTACATTAACTTTTACAGCACCCTTAACATCTACTACTTATAATGGGAGTGGGACTGCCTCCGTCGGCATAGCAGACGGAGATATAGAAATATCAAAATTAGAAGAAAATACGATTAGTGGTATTGACTTAGGAGAAGATTTAGAAAACTTAAATGTTAGTGGATATGGTCTATCTATTGGTGGTGCTTATAATGGTAATACGGCAAGAACTTTACAATTAGCAATAGACCCTTATGGTGGTCTAACTGCGGACGCTGGGGGATTAAAAATGACTAATACCACAACAACATTAGGTAATACAACCCTAACCTTAGGTGGAACTTCTGCTGACTTAGATATGGGTGGTGGGGATATAGATGACGCTGTTATTACTGATAGTAATTTATTAGATACAGCAAATAAGGTTTTACCTTCTAATGTTTTTAATAATGGAGGTCAATATGTTCTACCTTTTGATGCTGGTATATTTCACCCTAACGACGATAGTAGTTATTATAATTATTGTTTAGATGATGATGGTAGTAAGACCAGCGGAAGAGGTATGATTAAAACTGCTTCATTAGAAGTATTAGGAGTTGTTCGTATCCCTCGTGGTTGGACTGCTACTGGGAGTTTCTTAGATATAAGAGATAGTAGTGGTAATGTGATTAGTTATTCTGCTCCTACTTATGATGTATATAAGATACAAACTTCTAAAAGTGGTGGGACAATAGATAGTAGAGTTCATCTATCGGGTATGATGGGAGATAGTATTAATACTGAGAATACTTTTAGTGGCGCACAAACTTTTACTGGTGTGTATAACTACGCATTATTAATAGATATTCATATGTCTTCTACATCACACTTTATCGGTGGAGGTTATATTCTTCTTAATGCTCCTTCTTAAAGTCTCACAACAACTTTCGTCCTTAT
>CETC01067627.1_pt1 | contig 11581 bp, 16 predicted proteins | sample 326911 | NCBI WGS metagenome assembly CETC01 (sample SAMEA2622694, study PRJEB7988) | marine metagenome | isolation source: saline water (ENVO:00002010), including | reverse complement strand
CTGGACGAGCGCCAGCGACAAATAAAGAACTATGTTTTGCACTTTCTATATTTGCTTGTGCTTGTGCTAAATTTAACGATACTAAACTTTGTTCAAGTTCTGCTTTTAATTTATTTTTTTGATCTTTATCTTCAACAAATTTATCAACAATAGGACTTACAGCAGATATAATAGTTCCAATCAAGTTAATCTCCATTATAAAATTTTGTTAACAATTTATAATACAATATGTAAAAAGTTTTCAACCATTAACCTTTAATTTTTTTTGTTATCCATAAAAAGATTGCGTAACATACAAAGAAATAAATTGTTGCTAATAGAAAATCTGGAATATGATGTTTCATATCATAGATAAGTTGTATACCTACTTCTAAATCAGAAGACCCACCTAAAAACACATTTTTTGTTCCTTCAAAGTTTTCAATACTTTGTTCCATTATTCATCTTTCTTTTTAGGTATGCAGTAAGTTGTGACATATACCTGGCTAAATGCTGTTTGTTGGTGAGTGTTTTGTTTTCTAATTTTTTCTGCGAATGACAAACATGTATTAAGATCTGAGAAAAAAACATTTTCTTTAATATCTGTTCCATGAAGTATTACTATTAACACCCATAACATTCTTACTCATTGCCATTTTTTTTTGACCAGGCACTGGTTGCCATAAATGTAGCTAATATACCTAAATTTGTAACTATATATGTCGATATAAGAGCCGTACACAGTTCAACACGTTTATCTGGTATAATTGGACTTAAAACTAATAACACTAGTCCTATGACGCTTAAAAGAGAGATCATAGCCATTAATCTTATTTGATCATCCTTTTTATCGTTATTTTCTAGTCTTGTAAGTTTTTCTGCCATTTCAATTTCTAAATCACTAACAATACCATTTTTATCTAAGTCTAAATCGTTATATTTTGATTTAGGCTGTAGTTTTTTTTGTGTCATTTAAAACTGTCCTTAATACTTTTTATTACATTTTTTAATGTAAATGGTTTTTCATTTGGTCTGTATTTACATTGTATTTCTCTAGGACACTCACCAGCACCTATAGGAACATATTCATTCCATTGCGTATAGTTTGCGCCAACGTAAACACATATCCTTGTTTTGTCTTCTAATAACTGTTTAGCTAATCTGCAAGTTGTATGTTCTTTATCCCTGGCTAAAACAACTATAGCTAATACAGAAAATACACATATAAATAAAAGTAAATAATATATTAAATTATAAAGCATTATCTTGTCGTAACTGCTACAGACACAAACCAAATCCCCCAAAAAATACAGGCACAACCTATAAACATAGCAATACCCATAATCGTATAGTCACGCATTTTTCTTTTTTGCTCTTCACGTTGATATATAGCTTGATTTCTCTGCCGTCTTATACGACCTTCTTCTTTTAATAAATTTTCCCAGCCAGCTAAACCATAATGACCTACAATCCAGTTTTTAAGTTCTTCTCTTTGTTTTTGTATTTTTATTTTTGCGCTGTAGCTTTTCATAGCTACTTCTTCGACAGATCCATTAAACAATCTATCAAATGTAGATGGATTATTAGAACTTTTATTAATGTTATCTATGTCAGATACTGCACTCATCCATTTTCCAACAGTATCAGATAGTTCTTCTATTTCCTTTCCTGTTTGTATTAATTTTTTTATATTTGTATAGGCAGTTGTGGCTGTACTTACAGCAGCACCTAACGTAATTGGATCTATCATTATTTTAGTAGCTTATCTACTAACCAGGCTACCAATCCAGACGCTAATACAAAAACTGCACCTACTCTTAGTAACATCCACCATGCACCTTTACCCATGTATGCAGCTTGTATTAGTTGATCTAATTTTTTATCCATGTTGTCTATGCGTTTTTCTAGCGCTGTCATGCGACTTTCTAAAACGGCTACTTTTTCTGATACTGTCATTAAAAAGTTTCTCTTACTATTTCTCCTACTAAACTTTCTGGCATTAAGGACATATCTTCTGGTTTACCTTCATCAAAGTAATCAAAAGCACCCTTGCCAGCTGCGTTTAGTATACCTAGCACTATCATTTGTGCTGTTTTACTGTCTGGTTTCAATTCTCTTAATTTTTTAATTTCATTAATAGCGTCTTTACTTGTCATTATTTTTGCTAATCTTTCGTATCCTCTGCCATACAAAATATCTATAGCTTTTTGATTTAATCCTAATACAGACAGTGGCTTTGTAACGTCTATATTGATTGCTGCTTCTGCTGCTTTTTCTGGTATTGTTAAAACTTGACTATCTGGTTTTATATCACCAGCAGTAGGACTTCCCTCTGGCAAAGTATTTCTAATTTTTGTAAGAACAACTGCAAATTTTTCAAATAATTTTATGTCAGCTGGGTTGTCCATAACTGCACTAAGTACTTGTAAGTTTTGTTTTGTAAAAAATGTTTTAAAAACTTGGGTAGCAGTATTTTTAGCGTAATCCATTGGTGAAGGAGAACTTAATATTTTGTCTTCTATATTTCTAAATTGCTGTGTAAAGTACGCCCTCATAGCATCCCTAAATAATTGCTCACCTCCACGCATTTTTTTAAATTGATTAAATGCATTTTTAATAGACTTTGGATTAGAATTGGCATGAGAAAAAATACCACTTAGTGCATTTATTGGTTGAGATTTATAATCTGGTGTACTTTTAAGAGTTGAAGCTACTGACTTTTCAAATGGATCTATAAATTTTGCTGTAAATTCTTCGTATTTTTCCATGCCATTGCGAAATGGTGGACTTGCTTCTTTCATACTGTCAACAAGATTTTTGTAGGTATTTTGCAATACTGGCAATGCACTTGGGTACTTAGATTTGCCGTCAACTATTAGCTGTATCATGTCTTGTATTTCTGTTCGTATAGCGTTTAGTGTTTCTGTTCGAGTAATTGGTTCTGTTTTTATAATTGGTTGACCATCAGCACCTATTTTTGGTTTGCCTGTACCATCTACTTGAAAAACTGGCTTGCCGTCTTTCATTTGTGGTCTTACAAATTTCTTTGCTAAATCTCTAAAAATAAATGCTATTTCTGGATCTTTTATAGCTCTATCTGAAATGTCTTGTGCAGCTCTATTTAAAAATATATGAGATCTGAGTGCAATGTTTCCTGGTAGTTTAGGTGTTAATTTAAAGGCATTTCGAAAGTGTACACCAGTGTATGCTGTTCGTTGTTTTATAAGTTTTTCATGTAACTCTGTTGACGCTTTTATCAATGACTGTACTACATCCATAGCGTCTAACTCACCTCTTTGAAGACTGCCATCTCCAACTCTGTTTATTCTTGGCAAAATAATTTCTTCTATGGCATCTGTAAGTTGCTTGTATTGTCCACCATATTGAAAATTACTTAGATTTTGTTTTCCAATAAAAAACTCTTGAAAAAGATCAGCTGTGCCTGGTTGCCTTCGTGTTCGTCTTGCAATTTGTCGCATTGTAGGCGTGTCTATCAACTGCGATAAATCTAAATCAATTCCAAAACTTTTTGCTAACTCGTACAATTCTGGTAAAGTTTGATCATCTATTTCACTTTTAATTTGTGCTAGATCTTGTTTTGGTAATGCACCTGGAACATTTTGTTTTAGCAGTGAACTAACACCTCTGAAACCAGCGTCCATGCCACCAGACATTGCTCCAGCCATACCAACTTGACCAGCATCAATATCAGTTATAGGATCTCCAGCTAATATATTTCCTATGCCTTGCCTAACGCCCTCAGTCACTGAACCTAAAGCAGTTGACGCTGGTATTCCAACTCCAGCTGGCAAAGAAGCAGCAGCAGCTGGCACTGCATTTAATGCTGCAACAGGAGCTTCTGCCATTGCGCCACTGACAATATTTGAAACGTCATCAACAGTTGTCTTAGTTTGCATAAGTTCATCAGTAAAAGTTTTTTCAATTTTACTTTCTGGAAATAGCATTTTCTCCATACCTGGAACAACAACGCCACCACTTGCCATGCTTGCCATAGCAGCGCCTTTAGCCATATCGCTTACCATTGTACCTAAACTTCGCAAAGCACCAGGATTAACTTCTTTGTAATTGTCATCTTGTGGGTCTAAGTAAATAAGATTATTGTTTCCATCTATAAAAAAATTGTTTTGTGGTATGCCAGTTTGGTTAGACAATATTTTTACTTTTTGTGCCATGTCTTTACTAAATGTAGACGCCATTCTTGGAACTAATCCTAAAGCTGATTTATAGCCTGTGTATACTTTTGTTCCAGGTTCAACATTTGGCAACGTAAAACTGTTGCCACTTAGCCCTTGATTGACATTAAATTTACCACTCATGTTTTAATTCCTTGTAAAAGGTTTCTGAAAAATTTCTGTTACATAACCACCACTGCCGTCAAGTTTTGGTATAGTAACCATAAAGTACTGCCCTTCTTTAATTTTTGCGTAAATCTCTGAATGACTATTTTCTAAATCAAATTCGCCTGTACTTGGATCTATGTCGCTTTCATTTAAAGTAATTAAATTTTTAAAAAACACGTCACCACGTTCCTTTTGAAATTTTTGTAATTCTCTAAATATCATGCCCCCAGTAGGTCTTACGCCTTGGTTTTCTAAATTAGACGCCCAATTTGCCATGTGTACGGCTTCTTGTTTTCCACGTTGCTGCATAATCTGCATTGCCATGAGTTTTGCTCTAATGCTTTCGTCATCTAAACCAGCAACTGTTCTTACTAAAAATTCTCTGTCACTGTCTGACATACTTCCTGGCATACCAGCGCCACTTTGTGGACTACGTTGTAATAAGGCACTACGCTTGGAAAACATGTCAATTAACTCAGCAGCTGACGTATTGTTCATAATCATATTTCCAAAGTCTTCTAGTCCAATTCCTTTAAATGCTTTTGACGCACCTAATTTAATAGTAGTAAATGCGCCTGTGTCATCACCAGCTTGCTCTAAGGCGTCTAGTGCAGACAACATAATGTCTATTTCAGTTCCAGTGTTGGTTGTTGCGTCTTGATAAAATTTATTAATTCTTTTAGATGCTTCAGTGCCTTGACCAGTAGCAAAAGCGCCTTCCTCTTTCATAGTTGTAGACATTTCTATATTGATGCCACTACCAAAATACCTAGATGCGTCATCTTCTTTTCCTGGAACAACACTAAATGAACCGTCACTATCTTTTTGCATAATTCCCAGGCGCATGGCGTTTGCCATCTTCTCACTTGTTACTTCTATTGATGGAGGAGGGTTGTCTGCTGTGTATGTTTGCTTAGGATCTATTATAAATAGCTTACTGCCTACTGATTTGTATTGAGGTTTAACGTCACTTGGGTTTTTAAATATTTCAATTTTACCATTTCTTATACCCATTATACCGTCTTTATTTGCACCGAATACAGTTACACCAGATAACTGATTAAAAGTTTCAACTTTCTTAGTTAAATACGGTAACGCTGCTTGTCCTATTGCTGGATTATTTTGTATGTTTGCAATTTGCGCTTTAAGACTTTCTTGATTTTTATTAAATTCTGGCAGTATCGTCATCATTGCAATAGCTGCTTTTGCATCATTTTCTATTTGAATTTTTGACTGCATTTTCTTTTGCGCTGACTGAAAACCTACATTAGCTACATTTTCAATTAAACTTTTGTATGTTAAGGGATCTTTTTTTATCATAGCAATTTGCTCTGGCTTTAGACCTAATTGAGAGCCGTATTGATCTACAAATGGCAACATGCTTGCAGTTTGCATGTATTGTTGCTCTTGATTTACAAGATCAGTGTTTCTTTTATTAGCAGCTTCACTAATTTGCATAAAAGCATTTAAATTATTTTCACCAACTCTAGTAGGTGCGCCATACGCTATAAGCATGTCACCCAATGATTGTAAGGCATTATAACGCCTTAAATTATTAAATCTGTCTTTAATTGCGCCTGGTGGCTGTGTTGCTACGTCTAATATGTTCATAATTTATATCCCAAATTGAAATGGATTAAAGGGATTAAACCCACCAGTGCCTAATCCAAATGGTGATAATCCACCAGTGCCTTGCATAAATCCCATTTGTGGCATCATAATTTTACTGCCTATACCTACAGCAGTAGCTAAAGGATTTGTTGTATAAGGCACTTGTGATGTTGTTACTGAAGTCTGTGGCACACCAGCTATTGCTGCCAGTAATTGATTTAGGTTTTTGGCTTCTTGCCCTTGTTCACCTAAAAATTGACTATAATCAAAATCTTTTTGTTGCTGGTCAAACGATTGATCAACTGCACCAGCTTTATATAAATTATCAGCTTGTGAAACACCTAAATTAAAATCTTGCAACATATCTTGACCAGCTTGTTGGTATCCAGCCATCTTTAATTTACTGGTGTTGTCTGCTATTGCGTCTGCTGCTGCACTAGCTAGTTCTCCCTGGGCAACACCTACTCTTGTGTTAGTATCTGCACCTAAATTATAACTACGACCTAGTAGATCTGTATTTAAAGATTGTGTTTCATCTTTAATAATTTGATTACTGGCATCTATTACATCACTAGTAAATGGGTTCATGTAATCAGATCTATCTTTTAATGACATATCTGTCATACCAGATATTTTGTTCATTGCATCTTTAGTGAACTCAGATTTATCTGCAAATCTATCATCTGTGTATGAAACAAATTTATCATCAAGCATACCTTTTGCTTTGTCTAATGCTGGAACAACATAACCAGTTTTCATCCAATCTGGAATATCAGTTGTTGATGTTTGTGTTGCTGTTTTTTGTTTACTGCCCATTTATATCTCCTTAAAAACGGTTACAATTTGTTTATCATTATTTAGTATTCTTTGCCACCCTCGCCTACCACCAGTGCTAAGGTATTTGCATTTATTTTGTTTAGCATAAGCTGTAATAATTTTTTCGAATTTTAATAATTCTTTTAAATCACCACCACCGACAACTATGTCTAATATTTTGCATTGTGGATATATTAGTATGCTTGTAATAATTACACAATTTTTACCACACCAAAACTGCATCTCTCCTTTACTAATTGCTGTATAAATATCTGCAACACTGTAAAGTCTTACACCAGTATTAAGGCTATCTTCAATATATTTTTCTAATCTAATCCAATCATCTGCATTAGATTTTGGTTTTATTCTTTCGGTATATCTTTTTTGACTTTTTCGCACTCAGCAATCCAATTAAGTGTTTCTTCTGGTAATGTAATTGTTTCTTTTATTGCCATAAATCCTTTATAAATTGCATCTATTTGGTCTTCTATGTGAGGATATTTAGTAACTCTTTTTCTATCCCAAGTTAGATTATTGTATATTTCATCTTCATCTTTTTGTTTATCTTCTTCAGTTTTTTCAACTATTTTATTATTAACTACTTTTATCTCTGTTATGTCATACTCATTTGGGTCTGCAATAAAATTTTTAAAGTTTTTGTTTATAAGATTTGAATACTCCATTCTTAAAACTTTTCCATCATCATCAAAATAATATCTATTTACACATTCAACAAATTCAGTCATCTATTCCTCATCAATACTAAGCAATGAACACTTGCAGCACCTAAGTTTGTTGTAGTTGTACAAGTTGTAGTATAAGTATTACCACCAGTAATTGTACTAAAAAAACCACTGTTATTTCCAAAATTTGTCATATAAGTATTATTTCCAGCAGCTATTATTCCAGATAAACCAACAGTTCTACTCCAACTATCTATACCAGAACCAGTTGTTTCTACTTTATTAGTTGTAGATGCTCCAGAATTTGTGCTTCCAGTTGTAATAAAGTTAGCAATAATTAAACAATCGTAAGATTGACCAGATATAGGTGGTGACCAGGTAAAACTTTGTCCTACGCCAGTTGCTAGTGTAGTTTTAAAATAAGCAAAACTTGTAAAAGCGTTTGCTATTATTTTTCCTGTTGTTATAGAACCAGCTGATATTCTACCTACATTTAAAGTTCCAGCATTAATTTTGCTTGCGTTTAAATCATTAATTTTAGCATTAGTAATAATTCCATCATTTATTTGTGCTGATTGAGTTATTAAAGAACTAGTAGCTAATTTTGCACTTGTAATACTATTTGCTGCAAGTTTAGCAGTTGTCACTGCATCTGTAGCAATTTCACTGGCTGTAATTGCATTAGCAGCAATTTTGTCAGTGGTTATTGCGTCAGCTGCTATTTTACCAGAAGTAATACTATTTGCACCTATACGATCAGCTGCTAAAGTTCCAGCAGTTATTTTATTTGCAGCTAAATCATTAACTTTTGCGTTTGTAATTTGTGCGTCACCTATAGCAGCTGTTAGTATTGTTGCATCGCCTATTTGTGCGCTTTGTGTTATAACTGCTTCGCTTGTAACCAGTTTATCAGCATTTATAGATCCATTTGCTACTTTTGCCAAAGTAACAGCAGCATCTTCTAATTTTTCTGTGTCTATTGTTACAATTTTTGTTGCATTAGTAAGCATATTACCAATTTGCAAATCTTTGTCAGAAGCATTATGTGGGGATACTACTTTAACAAATACTTTACCATCTTTTACAAATGCAGTTCCATCTAATGAATTTTCTAATATTTCATTTAGTTCTGGTAATATTCTGTCTAAATATTCGTTTGCTTCTTCATCTTGTCCACGTTGAGGAAGTAAAGACATCATATTCTCCCAGCTGGTACACCATACATATCAAACCCTGTCATTGCCCAATTTGCACCAGTTGCTGAACTTGATACTTCTAATGTTATAAAACGACCAGTTTGACGTACATTTATTTTTTCAAAACCATCATCCAGGGCAGTAGAAGACGAAAATGAAACACTGTCATCTAAATTGTTTTGTGTTCCCAATCTTACATTGACTGTTCCTGTAAGTGTTCTCATTTGCAAAGATACAAATGTAATGCTTTTAAATGCACCAGCTTCATTAAAATCTAATGGTTTAGATGTAAGTGTTGCTGTCAATGCAGATCCATTATCATTGACTTCAGTATTATGAGATCTAAGACTTGCTGTACTACTAGAATGAGCAAACATATATGGATGTTTAAATGCTCCCATATAAGGCACAGCAGCAGTGCGTCCAAAATCTATTCTTGACCAGCTACCATTTTGAACATTGTAAACAACACCTAGGCTGTTTTCTGCATTGTTAGATGTAGGAATAAACCAGTAAATTGTTTTATTTTCTAAATCATATGTAGCGCATACTTTTGATAATTCACTGTCTTCCCAATTTGCCTGGATAAATTCTTGTAATGCTGGTGTATCAATATATCTGTAATTTAATCCATCAAACTGCCATATACCTCTTTGACCCATACCATATGCAATATTATTAACAACTATTACACTTGCTTTTGAAACAGCACCTATTCCTGTTGTAACTTGTTTGTATGTAAAAAAGAATGGTGATCCAACATGTTTTACAATAAATGCCTGGTCTTTGCCTAAAACAAGCGCACCATCTTTAAATGGTACAGCTGCTTTTATTGCGCCATTCATATCTCTTACAACTAAAGATCCAGCAGCATTTGTACTTGACGCTGTATATATAGCTGGATTTTCTACGTCACTAAATGCCACTGTATTGTCACCAGCATTTGTATTAAAAAACAGTATATGCCCTCTAATACGCATAACTATTTCTGCTGTACTTGGTACGCCTGTTGCCCCTGTTTCACTAGACAATGCTGCAAAAGCATTAGTTGTTAGTTTCCAAATTTGTGGTGCTGACGTTCCATTAGTAGCTATAACAATGTCACCAAATGATGTAAATGACCAAGTTGTTGCAATACTTGTAGCGCCTTCGTGTTCATTGCCACTGTAACCAGTGCCTTCCTGGGTAACGCCAGATCCAGGTACATACATGTATAATTTATCTGTAGTGCCAAAGAATAATCTTTGTATATTATCACTTAATTGATATGCTTCTGCACCTCTTACTGGTGATGTCACACTTTGTGAAGCAACTTGTGTACTTCCACCTATTTTTTGTGCGCCACCGTTTTTAAATATGACATTTACACCATCTCTCCATAACGGTGCGTCCAGGGCATGTGTAGATTTAAATATGCCACTTTCAGTTATTTCAGATCCACGTATAGAAAATAATTTTCTTGCCATTATTGTACCAAATATTCAGTAGTTGTTGTTGTTTGTTGCGTATAACTTGTACTGGCTGCTGCTTGTGTACTAAATGATGTAGAACTTGCGTTTTGTACTGTCCAAATGTCACCTAATACAGTTAGTAAAGCTGTCATAGGCGCAGTGCCTGTAACATTACCTATAATAGTCAATATTGCACTCATGTCAGTGCTTTGATTTACTGACACAGACACAGAACCGTCTACGCCCCTAATTAACTTTACAGCACCAGAACTTGTAACAGCTGTAAGAACATTGCCAGATGCATTTCTTATAAGTTTTACAGCGCCTGTTGTTGACGCTGATGTTGACACATTGGCAGCACCAGAAAATGTTGCTGTCATTCCACCAGACATTGCCAGGGAAGAACTTGCATTAGCAGCTGCACCACTTATTAATTTTATTGTAGCTGACCCTACTACGGTTGTAGGTCTATTAGCTGCATTTTCTCTTATTAATACAATAGATGATGATACTGATAATGCAGAAGATATGCTTGCAACAAGATCTTGTGATTTGTGTCCAGCAGAAGATATTGAATGTGCTGAAATTGGATAATTACCCAACATTAATTAGTTGTACTTTCCTTTGTTTTAAATTCATCTTTTTCTTCTAATGATTGAATTAAAGAATTTGTAAAAGCATTTTTTGCAACACGAATTGGATCAAGTTGAAATGACAATCGTTCTTCTTCTGCTGTCAAAGATCTTATTTGTTTAATTAAATACTTTTGTTGATCGGACATAGTATCAATATTATGATCCTTGCCGTTTATGTTTATTACGTTATCACTCATATACTCTGACTTTCTATAAATGTTTTGTATGCTGTCTTAACATCATCTGTCCAAACAACTTCAGCTATGGCTTTTACTTTTGCATCTTCACTGCTTAAATCTGTAGCATTGTGAACCCATTTTCCATCACTATCCTTTGTTGAAGTAAATGGTGTTAAAGCATGACGATGAAAAGAACGTGTTAATTCCTTTTTAGAACCATCTGCCTGTTCTTCTTTTATTACAGTTGCTTGACGAACTTGTATGTTCCATTGAGATATGACTTCTATTTTATCATACTCTATTTCTTTTGTTATATTACCTTGTGCCATAATTTTTTCCTTTAAGCTGTTGCCATGTAAGTGCCACTAAATCGTGCTGTCATACCATTTACTTCTGTATAACTTGCATCACCAGTAGTATTACTTCCAATCATAGTAGTTCCAGATACAAGCAATTTAAAATCACTAAAAGCATTTGAAGCAAAAAATGTAGCCATAGCAGACGTATTCGTTGCAGTAAAAGGAAGTCCAGCTATTGAAACTCTATCAACATCATTTCCACTAAAAGATATTGCAACACTAATATAAACCATTCTTCCTACTTTTACATACTGTGCTTCACTAGCCGATATTGATGAATTACCACCTACAGATTGTGAAGCTGTCCAAGT
>CETC01032483.1_pt1 | contig 11595 bp, 10 predicted proteins | sample 326911 | NCBI WGS metagenome assembly CETC01 (sample SAMEA2622694, study PRJEB7988) | marine metagenome | isolation source: saline water (ENVO:00002010), including | reverse complement strand
AGATAATTATCTCTTAACTGGGTGTGTGAATCTATTGGAGCACGTCACCCCGGCAACAGACTTTTTCTTATTCTCTTCAAACCATTTTGTTATTGATTCCATAATATATTCTAACTTCCTTCTTCCGAAGAGAATGCCTAACAGCTGATTACCGAGACTTAATAGTAACATCTGTTTCCCATGAAAAACTACATTCTGTCTTTAGATGGGAAAGAATACGAAATGTCCGTTTCACATACGCAACAGACTGTCAGAATTGATACCACCCTGTTATCAGATCTGTCAGTTCAAATGACGACCAATCGATCTTATGTTGTTAACACCAAGCGACTTTGTCGTATCTTAATTACCAAGCGATTCTGTCGTAATCGCTAATTACCAAGGGAAACTGTCGGTCACTTTTTTACATGTCTGGTAATGTTCTTTTTTTGAATATTTGAGGCATGTTGAGGATGATCGTGATGGATTCTAAAGCTCAACTCACCGTTGATATTATTGCTAAAGTGGTTGAAGGCAGGATAACAATTGTCAATGCTGCTAAGTTACTCAGCAAGTCTCGACGCACCATTGAACGCTATGTAAAGCAATATCAGCAAGTTGGTATTCAATTCGCTATTCATGGTAACAGTGGTAAAGCCCCACCCAACAAAACGCCGGTATCAATAAAAAAAGCGGTGCAGGCCTTAATCAAAGAAAAGTATTTTGATTTAAATTTGCTCCATCTTGCGGAAAAGCTAGAAACCGATGAACACATTGTCGTGAAACGAGAGACACTGTGTGGTTGGGCACATGATATTCATCATGTTAAACGAGCCAAACGAAGACGTAGCAATGCTCGAAAACGCAGAGAGCGCATGGAAGCACCGGGTCTAATGATGCAAATGGATGGCAGTCCACATCTCTGGTTTGGGGATAAAAAGCACTGTTTAATTGCCATGATTGATGATGCAACCAGTGAAGTCTACGCCGAGTTCTTTCCCTCAGAAACGACGGTTGGTTGTTTGAAAGTGATGCGAGATTGTATTGAAACCAAAGGCGTGTTCAAAACGCTTTATGTCGATAGAGCCGGTATCTTCGGCGGCCCTAAACGCTGCAACTTCTCACAGATGCAGAGGGCTTGCGAAGAGCTAGGGATTGAAATCATCTTTGCCAATTCACCACAAGGCAAAGGCCGTATTGAGCGAGCATTCGATACCTTCCAAGACCGTATTGTTCCCGAGCTTAGGTTGAACAATATCAATGATATTGCTGCCGCCAATGCCTACCTTAAACACGTCTTTATTCCGCAGTTCTGGCAAACCAAAATTCAAGTTAAATCAAAGCAAGCACCTGAATTTACGCCTCTGTCGAAACACATCAACCTTGATAATATATGCGTCATTAAAGATCACCGCAAAATACGTAATGACCATACCTTCAGTTATGGCAACAAGTTCTACCTAATAGATTCACCGCTCAAGCACTCCATTGCCAATCAGAAAATCGAGATAAGGAACACGAGTGAAAAAGAGTTTACCGCTCACTTCGCTGGAAGAGAAATTGCCGTTTCTGAAGTCAATGAGCCTAGTAAATTAGCAATTGAAGATTTAGAGGTTCAAAAGAAACTAGAGGTGTTGGCCTTAGTTGAGAAACTCGGTAACGTCTCTAAAGCATCGCGCCAAAGTGGCGTGTCACGTGACACGATATATCGTCACTTAAGACTTGTTAAGCAAGGTGGCCCTGAAGCATTAAAACGCCAAGAAACACCTAATCTACGGCACAAAAACTGTGTGGATATTGGAATCGAGAAAGCGGTAATCGAGTTCTCTCTTAAACATCCTCACCTTGGTCAGCAGAAGGTGGCACATAAGCTAACAGAAGCATTAGGCATTGATGTTAGCCCAAATGGCGTGCGCAGTATTTGGTTGAGGAATGATATGAATAGAACCGCACTGAGAATTGAGAGATCACTAGCTTTGTATGAATCAGCATAATAAATAGCCAGTTGTTTAACTGACTACTTTTTAATTACAACAACTGTTGCCCTCTTGAATTGGCGGGCACTTCACTGTTCCATATGAGCAATAAACGCAGCAGTCGCCGCTCAAAGGCTTTAGCAGTGATTTACATTTAGTGCATTCATAAAAAAATTGGCATGCAGTGGTTGGCATTTCTTCTTGCTGGCTGTAATCGCAATGTGGGCAAGTAATCGTCGATGAGAGTTCTATTTTCGCCATAGTCTAGTGTTCCTCTGAGGGTTTCAATATCGTTCAACTAGCGACGGCCTTACGACTTCACTAGTGAAGGATAACCAGCATTCTTTGTAGCCTTTATTAGTGCATCAGGATTTGTTATTTCATCGTCAAATGTTACAACAGCAAGTTTATTTTCAAATGTCACTTCCACTTGTTTAACGCCTTTAACGCGCTCAAGTGCTTTTTCTACTGTTATCGGGCACGTTACACAATCCATAGACGGAACTTCTAACGTAACAGTTGCATCTTTTGCAAACGTCGCCGTGCCGCTTATCAACAATAAAGTTGTAATCAATAACTTCTTCATTTTTCTCTCCAATTAGAGTTAAGTGGTAGCACCTACACGACCCATATGATCCAGTAGTTGCTGGTAACAAAAACAAACGCCAACAGTGTGGTAAACCAAAATACTGCTTTTCGTCGTGTTCTTACCTTTGGGACTGCACAGGCCTCGTCATCCGCACAGTTTTCAACAGGCTGATGTATCTTCCACCCAGCAAAGCCAAATAAAACTACAACCACGAATATAAAAATAGGACGATAAGGGTCTAAGAGTGTTAAATGACTAATCCATGAACCACTTATACCCAATAAAAGTAGAACAAGAGGCCCAGCACAGCAGGCACTTGCACCGATTGCTGCGGCAAGCCCGCCTAAGATTGATAGTTGACTACTTTTTGCCATATTTAGGTTTATTACACTATTCTTTTAAGCATAGTATAAACTCCGTATATGGGTACGGAGTCAAGTGATGAGTCATTTTACGGTTGAAGTGACTGAATGATTGGGCAATCTTTATCACTTGGATTAGTTTTACAGTCTGAAATGAGCGAGACAAGACTGTCTTTAAGGTTAAGCAAATCTCTTAACTTATCTTCAATTACTGCAAGCTTTTGTTCTGCGAGTTGCTGAACATCTTCACAATTACCACCACTTAATCTTAATAATGATGATATTTCCGCCAACGTAAAACCTAAATACTTTGCACGCTTTATGAACAATACTCTTGAAAGTGCTTGTTCTGTATATTGCCTGTAACCCTGCATTGGTTTGATGGGTTGTTTAAGTAAGCCTTTGCGTTCATAGAAACGAATGGTCTCTACACCAACATTTGCCTCTTTTGCAAGTTTACTGATTGTATACATTGGCTACCTTTAATATTCTGGTTAATTCAATAATATACAAAACGTCTAATTAACTCATGCTTCAAAGGAAATATTTGCATATTTATTGAAGTGGATAATACTAACTGTTACCTTAAATACGACAAAATCGCTCGGTAATTAGACCGACACAATCCCTTGGTATTCACACCAATCGATCTTATGTTTTTGTCTCACCGAAACTTCTTCTATAAAGGCTATATAGCTCATCAACTATGGGCTGCATCTCAAACCGTAAGCCTAAAGACTCAAAAGTTCCTGAGTCTGTGAAAAGTGCTCTGAAGAAATGATATGGAACATTATCTCTCACCATTTCTGGCCCTACATAAGCGGGGAAAATTCTACCAACGATTGGTTTTGACCAGAGGTACTTGTCTATATTTTCATCCAAGTGTTCAAGATGGTTCCGAAGGTCTTTATTCTTGAGCACACTGTTATTTGAGACATCAAAAACTTTTCTTAGATTTTGTGCTCTTTTCCTATGGATCTTATGCTGCCCTTTGTTTGTTTCCCAAAAATACTTCGCCAAGTTTGCCGTGTGAACAAGCATATTTTGCACTGCATCAAGAATTGCATCTGTAGCAACAGACAACTTTTCTTCCGTATCCGCCTCTCCTAAAATATTGGTAACAGATTCAACAGAATATATTGCGGACTCCAAGTTAAATCTAATTGCTTGACTGTAAAATGATAAGTGCGGAGGTTGAATCCCGTCATATAAGTCGATGTATTCTTTTTTATCTTCCATTAATGTCTTCACATAAAACAGTTTTCACGCACAGTTTCGTAGATGAGGTGATGCCACAATCGCCAAACTCCGAGCTCAATGTTACATCTGGAACTTGATACTAAGTGCTGTCGTTATTTTCTAATCTAAACACTTAATAGCAGTTTTATTAAGCGCTTTATTGAGTGTGGGGCGGCTTACCCCAAAATGTTCTGCTATTTCGGCCTTAGTCACATCAGGATCGAGTAACATCGCATGCGCTTTTCTTATGTCTGAAGGGGTCAGTTTGGCTTTGCGCCCGCCTTTTCGGCCCCTGGCCCTGGCAGCCGCAAGCCCAGCCTTGGTTCGCTCGGAAATTATGCGCCTTTCAAAATGCGCGATTGAACCAATCATATGAAAAGCCAACTCACCCACTGCCGTCGTGGTATCAATGCTCTCATTCAAACTAATAAACTGAACACCTTGCTGTTTAAATTCATCAAGTAGCTCAATTAAATCTTTCAAGCTTCGACCCAAGCGATCGAGTCGTTGAACAACAACCACGTCACCGGCACGAAGAGAGTCGGTCATTCGTTCTAGTTCAGGTCTTGGGCGAGACTTACCACTACCTTTTTCTTGGTAGATTCTTTCGCATCCAGCTTCTTGTAATGCATCTAGCTGAGCACTGTCGGATTGTTCGTCCGTACTGACTCGCGCATAACCGATTTTCATTCTGTAATTCAAAAAAAGGTAGGTTTTCTTTACATAGATTAATTTACGAGTTTATTTACGCACGGGCAAGTAAAATTCGCCAACAATCTGGGAAGGCTTGTGAGCCGAAACAAACGGTCGTTTTCTTTTCATTTATAGTTTTTCATTTGCGACAAACCTTTTAGCACTGAAAAAGTGTAGATCAGATTTACAACATGAAAATTTTCTGCCGGAAGCGACCAAATGAGTCTATTGTCGAGTCGTACCATAAAGGAAGCAGATCGTTACGAAGACCCTCATCGAATTCCTTTTCGGCAACGGTTTTAGTAATTACTTGTGGATTGAAGCATAGAGAAGAGTCACCAATTAATATGCGTGACCTCGTAAAATCCAAATCATCTATATTTGAAGAGTTCAGAACTGCACAATGTGGTACTTCTTCAGCAACTCTACTTGCAAATTCGAGTAAGCGAGGGTGCGCTGGAGTGATAAAATACCCCATTTCGCGATCATTATTTTGCGCTCTTAAAACTCGCCCCAACACTTGCCTGAAGTAGAGTTCCGTTGTTACTAGTGAGAGATAGCAACAGACTCGTAAGCGGGGAATATTTGTTCCTTCGCTTATCATGCCAATCGAGATAATCCATTTTTCATTACTTCTTTTGAAATTTTGAATCAACCGTTCAGGTTCACTTTCTTGGTATGTCACAACTTTGCTATATTCACCAAGTTGACTTAACAAATATTGGATTTTTTTAGCGTGAGAGATCGATGATGCAACGATTAAGCCTCCTGCATCTTCAGCAATTAATCGTTCTTTGTTCAATCGAACAATCCCACGCTCCAGTGTTTCCCGTAAAACCTCATCATGGAAAATGATTTCTGAGTATGGAAGGGTACTATCTTCTAAAAACTTGGTTATCGATTGAAAATTTTCTTTACCGCCATCCTCAATAACAGTAATAAGCTCGTTATCTACAAGAGTGAGATGCGGAACGCGACAAACGCCATCTTTGATAGCCTGCTTTAGATCATAGCTGTAATCTACGTGTAAACGACCATGCTCACCTATGTAATTTGCAAGAGCAATGGGAATAGTGTCGCTTCTCCAAGGAGTTCCAGTCAACGCTATGGTATAAACTGCTCGCCCTTGAATATGCTTTAAAATCTCTGCCCCCCAGGCATTGGCATTTTCAATTTGGTTACCTGCACAGTGATGTATTTCATCAAAAATCACAAACACTCGGTAGCTACTCAAAAGCTGCCAAAACGTATCGTCCAAATGCCTCATACTTTGGTAAGTCAGTGATGAACCTATTGCGCCAAGTCCACCACAAAAACGTTTTCCAGTTATCGCTTCAAGTTCAACTCTAAAGTCATTTGCTACGACAGTCGACGGAGAAAAGCATAAAACGAAGTCGACTTTATCTTGCTTTAGGAGGATATCCGCAAGTGCAGATGCCATGACAGTCTTTCCTGCACCTGGCGTTGCAAGGCATAAAAAATTAGTAAAGGGCGATTTAAATTTTTGTAGAGCGGTTTCAATAGCTCTTTGCTGCCAATTTCTCAATCTCATGAAAATCGAGCTTCATACTCAGAAAGTAAACGTTCAAATCCCTTTACTTTGCCCAACATTAGCTTTGCTTGCTCTCGCGTATTCTGATAATGAGATTTAACATGCTCTGCAAAATCAGGCATTTCTTGCACCCACTCGGAGTAAGCCTCAGTTTCTCCCATATTCATCAGCATTTCCGTTTTGTAATGTCGAATCTTCTCTTGAAGCTTTGTGGCTATAATGTCATCAGCTTTGTTTCTATCATGCTCAGTTAGTTGAGGTAACTTTGAATCTTCTTTCGACTCAGAAGACCACCGAAAAACGATCGCTCTGCCACGTATCCCGTGAATAGCCGAGATTCGTCCATCCTCTGAAAGCCGTTTTAAGTGGCGATAAACAAACTGAGTGGCATTTTTCTTTTTGTCAAAGTCGTTGGGATATCGCTCCAAAAGATGCTTCGTTACATCATTCACGGTAAAAGTGTGTAAGCCTAGATCCTCAATAAAATCATAAAAATCAATATCGTATTGCTTTTTAGGCATAATTTAGTTCTCGATTGCCAAACTTATGTCTCGAAATTCGCGACAGTGTACTTCGTCTCTATCATCGAGACAATGAAAACATCAGTCTATTCCTCACATTACGACAAACTCAGGTTGTGGTTAAAAGCACAACGTGAAGAACAGTCTTTAACTTTGCGAGAGGTCTCGGAAAGATGGGGCAAACACCATTCCATATTGGGAAAAATTGAACAAGCTCGGCGAAAGGTTGAGCTGGTTGAGTTCATCGAGTTGTGCGAGATAATTGATGCAGACCCACATGAAGGGCTTTCTCTACTCATAGCATCGATGAATGATAAGTCGCTAAAATGAAAATTCTAAATTGGCGTCAGTCTGAGGCTTCCTTGTCGTCAATTGTCATCGTCTGTAAAGATTTACCTTTATCTCGTTAGTGAAAAGACTGCTCTCACTCCATGATGAAATTATATTCCGCGAATCAAGCCATTGGGCCAATGCCGTATTTTCAGGTGTGTTCTTTAATTTAGGTGAGTGGTAGCCAGTTTTAATTTCAGAAAATGGTTTTGGTAAATCTATCAGAACTTGTCGTATTTCAGCTTCTTCCAGTAAGGAGTGGAATTTGTTAAAAAGTTTGATTTTTGTTTCAACTCGAGTCGAATTTCGTATTAAAGATTGTACAATTGCACTATCAAGGCCGGATATTTGCGCATTGGAATCGATAATTATTTGCCCTATTAATGAAGCTCTTTCCGGACGGTTTACTAAGTCTTCAAGGCTCATCAATCTGATTAATTCAATCTTAGAGCTTATACTAATTTCAGTTTGAAGAAGAGCCTCTTTTAAATCATCATTAAGTTCGTAATCCCCTGGATTATCCAGATATTGTGGAATATTTTTCGAAACAAATTGCACTTGCAAGTCATTCTTGTCAGCAAAAGCATCTAAAATATCTTTGGTAAATCCCACTTTACCCTCTTCTATTAATATCTTAAGCTTTTCATTGTCCATCTCTCTGGGAAGTACATTAAACGAGTTAGGTAGAGCTCTCACGTATGCTCTGTAATCTTTATTGGATAAAGAGTTCGCATTGTATATGAACTCTCTAAGCTCTAAGAAATCTTTATCTCCTGGAATTGGTTTCTTTAGAAGATTTTTCTGTATGGTTTCATGAGATAGATAAATAAACAGACTTTCTGCATTAAACTCTTCTTGCTCCATGAAACTTAGGCAATTCATCCAATGTGGCTCTATAGCCAGCAAATCGAATAGCATAGAGTGTACTTTATTTGGAATATTCTCCAAATTTGGCAACATAGCTTCTTGTCGAACTAGAAAGTCTTGTATGGTATTGGTATCAAGTCCATCGTGGCTGATTACATCAATAATTGCAGCGATATCTTCATTGATATTACCTGGAAGCTCCAACAGTATGTCTCGTAAATAGAGTTCGAAGTCGCGCTCTATACGTTCCGCTAAGATAGTGTTATTTAGAGCACGAATTTTTGTATAGTTTCTAGTGTGAAATCCACCAGAATCTTTCTCACTCAGAATTGAAAAATAAATGTACTCAAGGTTTGATTTAGTTAAATCAAAATTCCCATGCATAAATAGTGTACGAGCTATTTCTGGGTACTTTTTGATTTCTGTGAAATCTTTTACGTCAAAGTCTAATGAAATGAACCGTTCTGGTTCAAGCTCCGGACACTGAGTTAAAACCTCTTGAAAGTTCTCCGAAACAAACTTTGATAACTCAGGAAATTCTTTTGAAATCGACTCTAAGGTTTTAATCGGTAGGTGTAAAAGCAATTGTGTAACGTGATGGACACTATAGGAGCTGGTAATAGAAGCTTTTACAAAACCGTCCCAAACTTTTGTAAGTTGAGCAATTAATTCCGAGATATTATTGCCACCATTATAGTAAGCCTGCATAAAGGTTTCACAATTCTTAAAATCCTCAGAAATATACCGAATTAGCTTCTCTATTTGATTTTGATAAAGGTTCTTATTATCTAAAAGAGTATCGACAAGAATGACATTTAGGATATAGCTACACTCAAAATCCTCGTATCTCATCGCCGCGATAACCTCCTCTGGGTTGTCAATTTGAAAACTGGGCTCGGGAGTAACAAAAGACCTAATATGAATTAGAAACTTATTATCGTTTGGTGATAAACGACCTGAATGAAATAGTGATGTATATTGATAGTAAGTATCGTCAATGTAACCTTCCAAGAGCAGAAATCGAGCCAACTCACCGTTTTCATCGAACTCTTCAAAAAGTATCTCCACGTTCTCTTTGTTTAAGCGTAATAATTCCTTGAGCTTGTGCGTTCTTACTTTTGAGATATTGGATCTGAGTTCAATAATCTTATTCATTATATAAGATTTTTTTTCTTTAGCTCTATCTTCAACTTCTGACTTTCGCTGCTGATAAACCTTTTGAGAGTAATCTGAATGTAAAGCTCGCTTTAAATCAAACCACTGTTGACTGTTTTGAGTAGCGATTAATTTCTGTGATGCTCCAAGAAGCTCATTGAATACACTTTCATTTAAAAGGTTTGATAAAGAGATCCACCTATTATTCCCGTCAATACTTAATCGAGTACAATTAGCTGGTAGCACCTCAATAACTGCCATAGCGAAGACATACTGTAACTCTTTTAAGTCGATAGGAACTTGTCGTTCAGCAGTATCAAGCCTTTCTTCGAGCTTCAAGAGTTCGTCTCTATATGTAGCTTCAGTTTGTCCTATAAAAACCTCTTGATGATTTAGTATATTGGCGAGGATTCCTACACCGCGATGTAATAACTCAAAGTCTCTTGGATAAACGTTTTTATAAATGAGCAGCGCGAGTAATTTGTTGGCATCGAGAAGGCTTTCTCCATCTGTCTCTAAATTAGCGACGTAGACAGCATATTCATTAAAAATATTTTGAATTAATCTTAAGTCATTAAGATATCTTGAAACCTCTCGAAGAAATTGACGATCAAGCCGTTCGTCCATTTTTAGTCTATTACCTTGTTCCAGCATCATGTCAATAGAATTAGATGTGTTAATGATAGGTATTACAGGAATAATAAACTCAAAAAATTTAGTTCTATCAGTACTTATAAAAATGTCATCACGCAATGCATATAAAAACCTGATAGTACGACGAACGCCTGCGTTTGCATTTACAAGACTATTTATTTCTCGCAGTGTCACAAATAGATCTGGTTTCTTGAACCTATCCAGATCTTCAATTATTACAAGGTCATATTTAGTTGATTGAAAAAAATATACTATTTCATCTAGATGGCGATTCAATATGGAAACCTGATCTTCGTTTGCGGGCTTTATCTCTACATTTTTAAGAGAGACGCTCTTGAGAGACAAACCGAAACTTACAATATAAATACGATGAACGATCAACCAAAGAAAAGTTAACGCTATGGCAAATCCCCCCAAATTTAGCCAATTACTGATCGTAAACGGCTGAAAAAATGAACCACTTATTATCTCGGCTCTCTTATCGAAAATGTACCAAAGAAATAAACTTCCAAGCATAATGAAAAAGGACCTAATTACTGACCAAGCGCCGGGAGTTTGAATTCTATTGAACCTCGATAAAGGGAGTTTATTGGAATCCGCGCCATACAACATCTGCTGTAAGATGCTTCTCTCAATTTCTTGTCGTCCAGCACCATCGTCTTCTGCATATTCGTCTGAATCAAAAGAAGCTAGAGATATATGAAGTGCGGGTCGGCGATATCTTCTTAAAAAAGATTGAATAATGCTGCTTTTTCCAGATCCGTAAGGCCCCGTTAAAGCAATGTTTAGAACTCGTTTGTTATTGGTAGCAAAACGTAACGCTTCAGAGTACACATCATCCTTATCTGCATCATCGATAGGAGCTAGGTCTACATATTTCGACGGAGAAGATAAGGCATCTGAAGACCGTAACCAATGAGTAAAGCGACTAAATCCACTATCAATCCAGCTTGAAAATAAGGTCATGATTTTTTTTCATAAAAAGTCCTTTATTTATAAGTCCTTAAAGAGTATTAAAGTAAAAACCCTATCAATTTTTGTTATTGTTTGCCCTGTTAATTACCGAACCTGTAAGTCGACCAGCCTTCACTCGAAGTTCATCGTAACACATTGTTTAATTTAGAAAGCAATTCTACTCAAGGGGCCAATAGATATTTGTTGTTTAGAACACATGATGTAGGAATGTCTTGGAGGCTGAGTTAGCGAAATGTATTTTTTATTGGAAAGAAAATGGCCCTGAGGAATGTACGGTAAAAGATAAAAACCATGAGTTAGTTAGCTGAAAATTTTCTTTGAAAAGGCCAAACATCAAAGAATTAGAAAGTCCGTTTTTCGGTCATAGTTGCCTAACAATTGTGAGTATATCAATGATCGTTGAATGTACTACTCGTTCGTTCAATAAGTACATTCTCCATTTGTTGTCACCGCTACTACTGAAAATATTTTTTTGCAAAACACCATAAATGCCAAAACACTATGAATGCCTTAATCCAAGCAGAGAATACAAATAGTCAATTCATCCATACCTTCCCTGTTATACTTTCTCTGGAAAATGCATAATGATTTCCTCAATAAGAAACGTCATGTGTGTCTTAAAATTGGAAAGTATGGAAAAAGCTTAGAGAGCAAGTGTATAAACAATTTCCAGACATTTTCCATATTAACAACTAAATAGTAA
>CETC01011474.1_pt1 | contig 11613 bp, 13 predicted proteins | sample 326911 | NCBI WGS metagenome assembly CETC01 (sample SAMEA2622694, study PRJEB7988) | marine metagenome | isolation source: saline water (ENVO:00002010), including | reverse complement strand
GCAGTCTGACCAAGGTTAATACCAACAGTACGGTCAGTTGTTATAAACGTATGCAGTCCAGTAAAGTCTCCCTCTTTAACAGGGAATATGACCTGTGGACCTACCTGTTGAGGCTTGACATTAGATTCCATAGTAATGGAACTAATACGGCCTACAGAGGCTGTCTCAGGACTGAATGTTACGTTATCTCCTGAATATAGTCTGAACTGGTTTTCATTAGAAAATAGAACTAATTCGTCCTGTTGCTGTAAAGCGTAGTTAAGTACTGCAACGTCATTACTAACTGCTGTTAAATCAATCGGATCTGTATCTACAATTTGTATTGCTGATTGTTGCCAGAAATTATAATAATCACCAGCTTCACTAAGGATTATATTCTCCCCACTTATAAAACCTAAACGGTTTTTAAAGAAGACTATATCGTTAATAGCTTCAGTAGCAAATGATGGTCCAGGCATTTCATCTGCATCACCAGCTAGTCTTACAACCCAACCAGGAATTTTAACTGTAGTATTGCTATCGGTGTAATCAGTACCACTAAAAGGTTGTACGGTAAATCTAGTTAATCCATTATCGTTTTTGTAGTAGATAAACGAATGAGGCATTGTATTATCATCTAACTTACCTTCTGTACCCCATCCTCCTTTTTCTTCCCAAGTACCTCTACCATAAGCACCTGCTACAGTTGTATTTTCAGCGTTAAATTGTAAATAATAAGAACTATTATCTGCAGCTCCATCTGGAGCAACAATAACTTGATAACCTTCCCAAGAAGTACTAGGAAGTTCAATAATATTTGTAACCTGATTAGAGAAACCACTCATCAATGTGTTACCTCTAGCATCAGAAGCTATAAAGCTTTTTATTGATCTAGAAGCACTTGCTAGGTTTATTAATAACTGTGAGTCTTGAATAGTAACAGTTATATTACTAGCATTTGCATGAGCTAATAAACTCGTCCTTAACGCTGCTGCAATAGTAGCCGTACTAATAGCTCCTGCTGCTAAAGCTCCTGTGGTATGAGTACCTGTAATAGTCGTACCATTATCAAGCTCAATGGATACGTCATATTTAGTTTCATAGTCAACCAGCTTTACCCATAACTGAGCCTTAATGGGTACGTAAGAATTACTAATTAAACCTATGTTATATCTCGTTAAAGTCTCAGTACTGTCGTATGCAGTTTTCTTTTGAATATTAGTTACAAATACAAAGTCTTGGAAAGAAGTAGCTCTAAATCTATCTCTAGCTCTACCTGAACCTCTAAAATATTCAAGGTTAGTAGTTGTAATACCAGCAAAGGCTTGTTCTACTGGTACAACATTTGGAAGGATACCACTTATAGGTTCTAAGTTTGATAAACCAGTCACATAACAACGACTAGCATCTGCAGTCATTGTGATACTTGAGCCTGTGGCTGTAGCGTTTTTATCTATAGTTATCTTATTACTACCTATTTCAACAATCTTTGATCCTGCTGGTATGTTGGTACCGCTTACTGCAGAGCCTACAAATAGATCTGTTGTACCGCCTGAAGTTATAGTTATAACTGAAGAATTATTAGATGTACTTACAGTCTTGGTTACTGTATAACTATCATCAACTATTATTAAAACAAATCTTTCATCAGTACTTCTGTTATAAACGTAATACCAAGCTTCATCCCATTTAACAGTACCTGTTGGTGCATTACCACCATGATTAGTTGTTAAGTTATCTATACGCTTTACAGGTACATTACCTAAACGTTTCTTTAACCCCTCTACTAAATCACAGTTAGCATTTTCTAGAGTCTTAGCAAAGCCAGGTAATACAAAACTATTTGCCTGTTGATTGACTCCTTTATTGAGAGGTCCAATAACTTGACTATAAAGTTCTCTAGACATTAGCGGTTTAGAACATCAGGACTAAATACGGTTTGAACACGACCTCCATACATATCATCAGGTCCACTAATGAAGTTATGATTCTGAGCCATATCCTCTGTACGCTTTAATATTTGTAAAGCTTTCTCTTCATCATCTGCTGTATAACTTTCTATACTACTTGATGTTACAACTCTATTTGCATAGATTCGACCTGCTCTAATCATTATGTATCTTTTTCCTGTTTCAGGTATATCATCCCAAGTTAATTCTTCTACAACTTGAGCTACTAAATCAGTCGTAGATCCAGTTAAAGCTACACCTAAACTTCCTCTTAAATCATAAGAATTTTTAATACGATCAAAAAGTTTAATACCTCTTAAGACAAAACGTTGAGAAGGATATGAGATGGGATTAAAACGTACAGCAAGAGTATTGCTAGGAAGAGTAGAATGTCCATTTGCATCTAAAGGAATTGAGTCATAAACCATAGTATTCCAAGACCAACCTTCGCCTTGGATCTCTGTACTTATTTCGTCTAACACTCTTTCTGCTAAAGCTGCATCACCAGTTAAAGGAGGCGTTAATGAGTTTAACGGTGCTTCCCCTATAACGGATAGAAGAGTATTTACTGCTTGTAGTTTTGTTGTTGCCATATATAAACAAAAAGGGGAAACATACGCCTCCCCTTATTGTATTAGGTTTTAGTTGGTATTTACCAAGGATTACCATCATGAAGGAGTGAAACCGCACAATCAGGACGGAGGATTCCGTGTCCAACTGCGTAGCTTGCAACCATCATGGTTGATTGGGTCATTGCCTTGTACTCAGAACCTGTCATTTGCATATTCAGATCCTTAAGAGCTACTGTTCCAACTGCTTCTTTTGTAAAGCAGAGACCAAAGAGGTTAGCAACACTAGAAGCGTTACCTTGCTCATCTTGGTAGTAGTCATTAGTACCAGACGCTGCTGTACCATCAGAACCATCCTGAGCATTGATGTAGTTAGGACGTTCTCCTCTAGTTGTAGCAGACTGGTTAGCTATACCTGAATAGGTATTACCATAAGAGGCTGAACCAAGGTTGTTAGAAGTCTTAACTGTAAATCCAGCAACACTTAGAACTCTGTTTCCAGCGAATGTTCCATTCTGACCTGATCCACCGTTCCAATCAGTATTAATTGCACGGTCAGAGTTGATAACGTCATAGTAAGCACCAGGGCTTAATACAACGATTCTTCCGTCTTTAGGTGCATCCTTCTCATCAAGTGCCTGACAAGCTTTGTAAAGGTTCTCTACGATTAGATCTCCTCTAGCATTTCTGTCAGCAGCACCGTTAAGGTCGATACCTGTGTATGAAGTACCGCCAGGAAGCTTCTCTAGAACGAATAGTTTCTCACCAACATCAAACGCAGCCTTGGTACCAGTACCGATAGCTCCGATTGGGTTGATAACGATAACAGATGGGTTAGCGTTAGTAGCGGTTGTTGTTATAACACCGTATGCTCCGCTATCTGCTCCATACATCACTTCACCAGCCGCAAACTTGGCTTGTGAGGCAGCCGTCATTTGAGCTGACATTGTGATGTTGTTGCCTGAGATAGAAGCAATTGTCACATCACCACCAGAGGCAGTAGCGTAAGTCTTGTTATCCCAGTCATCAACACGACCATCAGACTCAGAAGCTGTTAGTAATGTACGTACTAGACGCTCATCATAGGCTCTTGATAAAGCCCTTCCTAATTCTTTTGAGTATATAGACCTAACGTCCCAATGGAGTTTGGCCTCATCTAAGTCATAGATACTGGCATCAGCTATAAGGAGATCGTCAATTGTGATAATTTTCTCACCTATCTGACCTTTGTTTCCTTGGCCTGTTATCCAGTCACCAGGACGGTGGTAGCGACTTGAAAAACGACCCGTGATTGGGAAGCTGGCTGATTTGCCTGAACTAATGGTTCTCTTTTGAGTGAGATCCTTGAAAATTGTTTCTCTATTGAAAACAGTTAGGACTTCCCCTGAGAAGATCTTGAGGAAATTGGCATTCTCTTTTTCGTAGTTACCCGAAGCAGAGTTAGCGTTATATTGAACGCCATTAACACCACCTAACCTAGAGATGCTCGAAAAATCTGGCATCGAATTAAAAGATTAAATGTAAAAACGCTCAGTACACCACTGCTGTTATCTCCTCAGAGGCAACAATTAATACATAAGCTACTTTAATAATAGCCTATCTAGGTGTTAATACATTACTACGACTAACTTTTTCTTCTACGTCTCTGGTATATGCAGTGTCATGTAGGTAACGTGGATCGTTCATAGCAGCTTCAACTTCCTGTACTGACCTATAAACATCAGTTGAGTTATTAGAAAGTCTACCGCTTATGAGTTGTGGCTCTTGTCCTTGTGATTGCTGCATAGCAAAGTACATGGACTGTAAAGCATTTCTAGCTCTAGTAAAATCACCGCTATTAACCTCTAGGTTATAAGCTTTAATTTCCTCTTGATCTAGATTGTCTTTAGCCCAATCAGCCATAATATCTAAACCTTCTTCACCACCAATAGATTCTATAATTTGACTCTCTTCATCTTCACTAAGTGGTACTTGTTCAACACCACCTACAATGTCACCTGCTTCGACATCCTGATCTTCTGATTCATACTGCGTATCTTGCGGTACTTCCTCAGTTGTATCTTGGCTACCAAGTTTCTTTTCAAGCTCTTGGTAAGCCTGTAAAAGATCATCAGCAGATTTAAACTTTCCACCGATAAGTTCTTCGGAACCTTCCTCTTGTGGTTCTTTACCCTCAAGAATCGCTTGGTCGGTTTCATTGAACGGTTGAGTCTCTTCAGGGAAGGCTCCTCCTGTTGTGTTGATTTCTGGCATTTTTAACCAATCCTAACTGTTAGATCAGAGTATATTGCCACATTCTTCTTAGCTTTAACAGCTTTTAAATACTGTTCGTAAGTTTGTGGCTTTTCAGTTTTTAATCTTTCTATTAAAAGATCTACAGGAGTTTTTGGAGTTTCCTCTACTACTGGCTCCTCTTTAGTTATCACCACCTTCGGCTGTGGCGACTTCTTGCTCTGTCCTGATTGAGTCATTTTCGGCTTTTAATAATGCGGCTTGTTTTGCAGGATCATTGCTTGGATCTTGCAACGCCTGTTGTTCCTGCATCATCATAGCTTGTTGTTGCTCTTCAGCCATCAAATCCTCTTCAGATTTAATTAGCTTGTAAATATCAAGACCATCTGAAGCAGCTAATCTAGTTATCATTTCACGACTATTTACAAACTTAGCCATTTGATCTGGTCCTATAGTTTGAGCCAGTGTTGTTATAAATTCAATTAATTTAGCTTTATCATTACCCCTACCTAAAGCATCAAGACCAGTTGTAATACGAGGTCTAACAACATTCTTAGGTAGTTTAGGTAGACTTCCACTCTTTTCCATAAGAGCCATCTTCCTATTAACTAGAGGTAGCTGAAGTTCTACAGAGAGTATGGAATATACTCCCCCTAATCCTGATTCCAACTCCTGTGCAACCATTCGTATCTCTTCCGCAGTAACACGGTCCCTACCTGCAGCTCCAGCTTGAATAGCACTATTAAGTAGGAAAGCAAAACTAAGTCTCTGTTCAATTCTTGCAATCGTATTTAAGGCAACCGTAAGGTCCGCTTGCTTCTGCATTTGCAGGGGAGCTACGTCATTAGGATTACCAGCCACAATAGAACCATTGCTAGCTCTAGCCAGTGAATCGGGTCGTGTAGTTCCATTTGGGTTACATAAGAATATAATCTTAGCGGCTGCAGCACTACCCTCAACGATTGCTTTTGAGAGATACTCTAAAGATTTAAGATCACCTAGTAGCTCTTCACAGAATGAACGTCCATAGGCTTCATGTGCTACACGGTAAAGCCTTAATGGAATCCAAGGTGACTTTTCTATAGGTACTGAACCATCTTTACCTACTTTCTTTCCGTAAGCTTCCTGATACCATTTACATCTATCTTTGTCATAGTCCCAAGTTATGTAGGTATATAAGAAAACAGATCTATCTAAAAGACCACCCTCTGCATTCTTAGGTGCTGTACCTTCTGGTAATACTTCAGGATTTACTTCTTCTCTAACTACTACTTCAAGGATATTTCCTTCTGGATCTCTATTTAGACAAAAAGATTTTAATGGATAAACCCTAGTACCTTTCTCTGTGACATAGAGTAAAGCGTTACCACCTATAATTAAATGCTTTAAAGCTTCAAAAAGTGCAGTACGATCTCCAGACTCTTCAATGTTACGCATCACTGCACGTTCCATTAAAGAAAGCTTCTGTTCAAACTCAGATTGAAGGTCTTTAAAGTTATCTAATTCTTGTTGTAGTTTTATATCGTCTACAGATAATCTAAAAAACGCTTGATTTGGAGGTAGAAGAGCAATTAAGAGTTTAGCTGCTAAGTTATTAACACCTCTGGCTCCCAAGCCTTGATATGTAGTTGTTATTTTGTTATAGAAATTCTTACCAGTACTTCTATCGTTATCAGTAATAAGAGTAGGTAAAGTATATTTACTGCACTCAATAGCACGATCTAAATATATACTTTTTTCTGGTTCTAGGAAAAGATACCTAGATTCAGCTTTTCCTTTAGACATTAGTTCCTAACCCTGTAGAAGAATCCCCTGGAGAACCAGATGCACCACCGCCAAGTCCAGAGTCTATTGTAAGTTTAGTTCGCATACTCTCTGGTGTACCTCTTTTAGCAGTACGTTTAGCTTTAGTTACTACACTTCCTGGTCTTTGCCTAGCAATAGCTGATTGTAGCTGTTGCTGATGAATCATTAAATTAGACTGAGCTGCTTGCTGTGCTTGAGCTGCTTGTGCCTGTGCTGTAGCTTGATCTGCAGCATCTATTGATGCTTGAGTTTGTGCTCTACTTTGTTCTATCTGTTGGTTAAATTGTTCAGATCTAGCGGCAGCGTCAGCTTGCATTTGAGCTATCTGCTTTTGGGCAGCATCTTTAGCTTGAGCTGTTCTTTCTCTAGCAGTTGCCGCTTGTTTTCTAGCAGCACTAGCAGCTTGACTGCCTTGATACAGGCCAGCTCCTAAAATAGCAAGGGCGGTCCAAGGTATTGCCATTTATGTACCTCAGTTGTACTTAGTTTCTTCTTGTAGTCTAAACTGTTCTTTCAAATGACGTACAACCGCCACCTGTCCAGCAGTAAACCAAATAAGTTTCTCTTCCATACTAATATCTGGAGCCTGATCTGGATAGACTTCTTCCAAGTATTTGATTATATCCTCAGTTAAGGTAGGTATCATTCTATCCAATTAATAGTTTACCTGCTTTATCTCTTACTCCCTTTGTCTTACCTTTAGCTGATCCAGTTTTACCTGTACCACCTAAACCACTTACAGATTTAACAACTGTACCAGCAATTCCTGGCTGACCTGCTGCTTTAGTTTTTACTAATTTAGCTTTAGCTGCTGCTGCTGCTGCATCTCTTAATTTCTGTTGTTGTATTTTAGAAATAGTAGCTTCTCTTTGTTTAGTAGCGTAAGCAACTTTAGCTTTACCTTCTTTTGCTGCCTTTTCTCTAGAAGCTGCTGCTGCAGAGGCTGTTGCTTGAGCTGCAGATACCTTAGCTTTTCCTTCTTCTGTTTGACGTTTATAGGCTGCTTCTCTTTCTTTAATATTTTTGTTTATCTCAGCAGCAGTTTTGTTATATTCGTCTGTAGCTCTTTTAGCTTCAGCTTCAGCTTCTTTTTGAGCTTTCTTAGCTGCGTTCTCTGCAGCAGTAACACCAGTTACGTCTTTAACGCCACTAATAGCTTTGTTAGCTACGTACTGAACAGGTTGTTTAACTACGTTAACAGTTTTATCAACTGCTTTTGATACACCTTTAACTACACCTCCTATTGCTTTACCTACAGATTTAGTAGCTCTTCTAAAGAACCTACCAATTCTAAATTCAAAGAATTGTTTGAATAGTTCCTCCTCTTCCTTCTTATCCTCTATAACAGGATCTACTTCTGCATAGGCATAAGCAAAATCATAAGGATTAAAAAGTCTGTCAAACCAATTTTTGTTAGGCATAGCTAGGTAGATCTGAATTGCTGGTCTCAAAGAACGCTGGCATTCTAGCTCTTTGTGTATCTTTTAAACCCTCTGCCTTTCCAGCATACATCAGATTATCACTCTGATCTAGCCAAAACTTCTTATTCAGATAGCGTTCTTCTGAATTTTTCAAGGGTTCAAATATCCAGTTAATTGTGGCCTTCCTAAGTTTATCCAAAGATTGACTAGGAGATAAGCCCAACTCGTTACATACAAGGCTATTAGCGGCCACGTGTATTTGTTCGTCTCTGGAAATATCAGCCGATACCGTTCGGAGACCAGAATCGCCACAAAACCTAAAGAAAGGCAGAATAACAAAGAAGATTGCACGTTCAGCTACCAATGCTTTAAGGATAGTGTGGTCTGGGTGAGCCATCCACGCATCACGTAAGCGGATTGCTTCGGCCTCAGCTTTTTCATCAACACCATGAGCCTGAGTGACAAAATGAAGAGCAAGGTCATGTCTTTCTTCGTCCTTTACGTTTGATTGTAGAAGTTCTCTAGATAAGTCAGGAATCTCTTTGAGAGCTTCTGATATGAAATTGCCAACTGGTAATTCCATGTGCCGTATTGCAAGAGCACGGTAGATGGCTTCTTCTGATCCATGACGTAGTTCTCCTTTAGTAGTTTGAACAGGTGTCCAAGTACGCTTCCTTTCTAGAAGCTTCTGATATGGATGTTTTCTCATTCTGCACAATCGCAATTGGGTTCTGGAGTTTCAGCTAATATTTCATTCAGATACTCGTCAACATCTACGTCACTAAGTGCAGCGTAAGCGTCTGTTTTATCTTGTGTATCTGGCATGACCTGTAAAGAATAATATAGACTCTTTAGCGGAGAATTTAACCATCTTGACATAAATTGCCTATCAAAAGTAGTCATATCACTCCACCAATTCATAGAGATTGCGTGTCCTAGTCTGGTTTTATCCATCATGACTTGCCACTCTGCATTTAGTTCAAAAAATGTATCCCAACCTACTTCTTGTGATGTTTCACACTTCGGATGGAACTTATAATTATGTACCCCAAGAGTAGAACTATCACGATCTACTTCCCTACTAATTGGAGGAGCAATTTCTGGTGAGGTGGTGTGACCTTCTCTATCCACATAGCGATACGCACAGGAGGCTGTAGGAGCCACTGTAAAGGCTCTTGACATACCATAAGACCTAGCGACCTCTGCGGCCTTAAGGAAGCCGATTCCAATGGCACCTACAATTGCATCAGCAGTTGATTCATAACGCTTAACTCCTAAATTCCAACGTCTTAATGAATCAACAAACTCAGCATAAGTAACACCTTCAATAGCTAATAGGTTTGATAAACCTAATACTCCAAGACCTACTTGGTTATCTCTTTTTTCATAAATATCTGATTCATCTACACCTGTTTTCTTATGAAGTTCACATAAGAATTTCATACCATCTGCAAAAGCATCAACAATTTCATTAATTCTCGTCATCCCCAAATTTACGTGAGAAAGTAAACAAGTATCTCTACTCTTAAGTAATATTTCTTGGCATACATTATGGTAAATTCTTTCACCATTTGAATCGTATTGCTTCTTAACAATCCATATATCTCCTTTCCTAGCACCTTCCATTATTGCGTGGAGAACATCAGGCTTATTGATTACGTTTTCATCAACATTAACGCAACGTTTAACCCAAGGTATTCGACTCCGATCATAATTAATAAACTCAATAATGTCAGGATGGTCGTAATCACAATGATTAACAATCGCACCATTTCTATAGGTACCACCTCTTCTAAGGATTTCGTTGAACTTGCTATAGATCTCCATGAATCCGCATGGACCTGATGCGACCATTCCATGTTCATTCTTTGTACCTTTTGGTCTTAGATTTGAAAGGTGGATACTAACTCCAGCACCATACCTTAAAGCCTTACTAGCAAATAAGAACGAGCCTTCCAATCCGTCTTTATGCTCATCCATTGTGTCCTGACACACGAAAACCGTGCATGACACTGGATAACGTCTTGTAGGATTCTCAATCCAACTCTCTACCCTACCAGTTATAGCTATTGAAGGGTTAAGTGGAGCTTCTCTAAGTTTCATAGGTCTGAAAATGATGGAGGTTGATAATTTTTACCCTTTTGAACCTTACCGTCTACGTATTCAAAAGGTATTTTTGTCTGGTTAGAAGCGTACACTCTTCCAAATGCTTCATCAGCATCTATGCCTAGAAGGTGTAATAAACCATAGCTTACCCAGATAAGATCTACAGCTTCTTTGATGATTTCATCTCTCCTACCGTTAGCGTAGGCTTGGATTAATTCGTTGTACTCTTCATCAATAAAACTACATTGAAGGTCCAACACATCAGTTGAATGGTGAGTTATAGAATCAAGGCCATTAAGCTGACCTGCTTCACTCATCCAGTGCTTTACTTTTTGGGCGTTGGTACTCTTCATCATTTGAGTTTTCTAGAAGGGAGTTATATAAAGATAAGTCATGCGGCTTCATTTTTCGCTCTTCTCTTTTGATTAGACGATCAAGATACCATTTAGCTTTCTTAAGATCTTCTAATCCATTCTTATTTTCGTAACGAGTAACATATTTTATTACGTTACCCTCAAGAAAATCGAAGGCGTGACTATCTATGTAATCGATACATTCAACTACTCCGTCTTCTCCGTATCCGTAGTAGCTAGGGTTAGTGGTGTCCATAGTTGAACTTCATCAAAGGTGTACTCCGTATTACGAAGAATACGAGCAAGCCTAGCTTGGTTCAGGGCTTGCACCTTACTTAAACCTTTCTTCTTATACTGTTCAACTACCACTCTCCATGCGGAGGCTTCTGTGAATCCTTCCAAGGGTATGAGTTTTTCTGCCGTTTTCGGCCCAATAGAAGGGCAGCCACTATAACCGTCAACGGTATCCCCGATAAGACACTGACGGTAAAAAAAGGCATCGGCTTCTGTTTGAGTAATTTCGTAAAGGTTTCCCTCGTTGTCTAAGTGGGTACCTGCTATCTGTCTTAAATCCTTATCACCAGACCAGATAACTGGGTGTTTATAAGTCCCTCTAGTACCCAGAATACCAAGAACATCATCTGCTTCAAGATTCTTCCAACACTCAGATGGATGATTTTTCTCAGCCCATTCTCTAGCTGCTTTAAATCCTACAGGTTTTACTCGATGATTTGTAGCTCTTCTATTAGCTTTATAAGTTTCATCTACAGTTTTACGAAAGTTTTCCCCATGAGTCCAGCAAAGTACATATTCATCAGCATTAGCTTGTTGTCTTTTAATGTTTAATGAAGATTCAAATTCAAAACGTACAGCAGCTAATGGTAAGTGAGTAGTAATTATATCAGGCTGCCATTCAATCTCTACTTCTGAAGTTAATACTGCTTTATACAGCATCATATCTGCATCTATTAAAAGCGTATTAGATGTCGCAGACCCCATTAATTTCATTCTCAGGTTCTTGAATATTATCTACTCTTTTAAGATATTCAACTGCCTTTGTGACACCCTCTAAATTGTCACCTAACTTACCTATCCCAGTATTGCAGTTAGCACATAACCATCCTCTATGTTCTTTAGTTTCATGGTCATGATCCCAATTCAAAACTGAACTACTATCACCACAGCAATCACAAGGCGT
>CETC01070229.1_pt1 | contig 11619 bp, 6 predicted proteins | sample 326911 | NCBI WGS metagenome assembly CETC01 (sample SAMEA2622694, study PRJEB7988) | marine metagenome | isolation source: saline water (ENVO:00002010), including | reverse complement strand
TGAATAATCTTCACTAGCTGCTCCTTCGGCAAGCGCGGTGGATAGTTCAATACTTTTCTGTTCTGTTGGAGATAGGAACGGTATACCTTCTATTAAATCCCCTATCTCATCCCCTAAAGACTTCATTTGTTCTTGACGAGACGATATTGCGTCTCCGTCATAGTAAAGTGATAGAGGGTCTGTTAGGTCGTCATTGGTATACCAGTACCCTGAATTTTTGACAGGAGGTCCTGGAGGGTCGAGGGAAGGATCTGGTTGGTTTCCAACAATAGTTGGATTGTTTTCGCGGTTAGGATTTACCGGAATTGCGTTAGCATTTTCTTCTGTAGGATTAAGTCTGTAAACTTCCCAAGAAGTTTTGATGTCCTCTTCGATAGATTTCAGTGTGTCTACCTCTGAAGATAGTGTCGCTACTTCTCCAGAAGCCCCTCCTGTTCCATCCTCCCCGACAACGTCTTCCATGTTAGCTCCGCTAGGGAGATTAACATCCTTCATCTCTGAATCAGGAGACGAAAGAAGCGTTTGAGTTACTAGTCCAAGAACTTTTGGAAGCGCCTCTCCAATTATAATAGCAAAGGGCTGTCCTCCTGGAACCAACTCCAGAGCTTTTTCTGCGGTCTTTAGTCCTCCAGAGACTCCAGACAACATAGCGGCGCTACTCTCTTCAGAGGTAAGCCCCGTGACTGTGTCAGATGCCGCTTCTGCGGTACATGAATTCTTAAAGTCTTCAAGAGTTTCAGGAGAGATAGATTCTCCGAGTTGATCTTTAATACCGTTTTCGTCAAAACCTACATCGCTAGCATTACCTTTTCCTGCTATGTAGCAGTAATCGCTGCCTGTAGTTATTTGACCTGTTTGGTATGTCGGAACGGGATTATTAGATACAAAATTGCTTAATATTTCTCCTGCCGCTGCTGCACCAGGGTCGATAGATTTTGTGAGAAGTTTTCCAGCAGAATTAATAGCCACACTCATCTGCTTAATATATTCAAACAGGTCTCCACTATCTCCAGAAGTAATCTTTACTCGATCGTACTTTCTAGCCGCAGGTCGAAGACTTCCCCTCGGTCCTTGAATGTCTACTCGTGTGAGTTTACCGTCGTCGTCTTTAGATTCTCTCTTGCTGTAGATTTTAACAGACTGAAGTGTGGAAAACATCTCCACGTCTTTACTAGCCTGAAGAACTGCTGTCCCCTCAGGTAAAGACCCTGCCGACTCGTTTTCGTTTGGATAGCCTGCTGCAACATAAATGTTATTGCGCGTAACAACTGTGATAGCTCCGTCGTTTCCAGACGCAGGCTTTCTTACGTAATTTCCACTCTCAGAATCACTGATCACCCGCTCATTCGCACCACGAGCATCAAGAAGTAAGTCTCCCTCTGAATCAATTAAAATCTCAGTACCACTGATACGTGCGTACGCGCTCCCGCCGTCTGCTACACTAGGGGGGTCTTGAGTATTGAGAGGGTTTGGCCAAATGCTAGTTATGACAGGGTTTAACCAACTACCCCCAATGAACTGAACCAGACAATAATCACCATCTTCAGTCCCTCGGTAGCCAAGTACTCCTGTATTAGTAGTGGCCGTTGGAACCACATACCCGTAGTTGTGTACTCCACCAAATCCGATACAAACAGGAACTTTCTCTATAAATTGGCCACTGTTTCTACGACCTTGAGGGCCGGACACAATCTTAACTCTTGCCTCTATCCGAGCGCCCTTGGTGCGTGTGACGGCAACAGATTTTTGATAATAAGTCTCTTCAGTGTTAGCTAAAATTTCATTAAAAGAGACGTTAGAATCTTTGTGGTTTTTAGAAGAATTAGATTCGTTACTAGGGTCGTCAGCGTAATAAACAGCGTCGATGACGCCTAAGATCGGGTAATAGATTTCATCGACAGTTTTGTTTCCCGAAGAAATTAATCGAGAAGCGGCCACTTGTTCGTTGTCCTCGTCCACTACCCCGTGTGTCGCCCAAGGACCCCCTTCAATACTATCTTCTTCTGTGTCGCTAAATCGGCTCATTATTTCTCTTTCTTAGAAGGAAGATCGTCTTTCGGATTTTTACTCCTAGACTTTACATTTAGCTGACGACCAACGCCGTCGCTGCCTGTAAACGTGCCTGGAGTACTTAGTTTTACATCCGTACCGCCTCGTTTAAACTCAGACACCTTAAATATCTTCCCTAGATTTTGTCTCTCGCTTTTATGTGGAGGCCCACTTGAAGAAGGTCTGTAGTAATCTAAAGCATTTTCTAGGTTCATAGGTTGGCCGTGAGACACAGAAACCTGAGTTTCTAGTCGTCCTGGGTAAGTCCACGAATGCGCTACCTGTTCTACATAAAATGACATGTTAGTGTCGGGTCTATCTATTCGGTATCCGGGTCTTAAACCCGGCATGCCTCGTAAAGTCATGCTGCCGCCAAGCAACTCATGGTTATGTTGGTTCCAGATATCTTGGCACACAGCCCATCTTAGTAAGATATTCTTTTCAAAAAGGTGCTCGGAGTTCCCCGTAAGTAACGACTGTACGAAGTCAGTTGTCTGAGAAAATACTCGAACACCAAATCTGTACACAGATATAGGAGTAACAATTGGCATGACGACACCCAAGAAAAGTCGTTGGGCTTCAAAACCTCCTATAGTTTTTCCAAAGTATTCTAAAAAATTAACAACCCCAAAATCTCCTCTTGTATAATTTTCTGATAAAATATCGGTTGGAAAGATACTCATGTAATCTAGAACGTGCCAGTCAAGGTCATTGACGTCTGCGGCTTCTTTATTTTCTTTTTCAACAATAGCCGCACGACTTTTAAATTCTTCAGCAATACTCTTTATGTCACTGCCTGGAGCCACAGCTACGCGCTTGATCTCTTTTTCAGCTTTAGTAGTTCCTGTTACGTTCCCTGAACCGATATCTTTCGCCGTGCGGGTAGTGTAGGCCATTCCTTCTCCGTCCGCTGCTTCAAAAGCAAAAAACTTACTCGTACTAGTTGAGGTGTCATCTATAGAGGCTAAAACTCCTAAGACGTATTGTGTCCTAGACATGTCTAGTTCTTTTAAGATTCTGTTGTTATCTGGAGATCTAAATATAGGACGAGGCAAAGTAACAGTAGACGTCAACGCTGCTTTAGCTAATTGCGTAGATACCTTGGCTCCTCTTAATTGGATCTCATATATTTGATCTTCCGTTACTGTTGCAGATGTTGCTTCGCTGAAAAGTTCAACTAACGCTTTGTTATTGTTAACCCCTTCTTTCTCTGCCCTCTCTGCAATTTCTTCTATTTTTTTAGCCCAACGCTCTAAAATTTTTTTACCACCAACAAGTTTTGCAGATTTCTTTTTGGTAGGAGGGGTCACTCGCTTTAATTGAATTGTTTCGAACTTACCCTGTAACGCCTTATTCACGCCTGAGTTTTTTAATAGCAAGTCAATAGCCGCTTCGCGCTCCTTCATACCGGAACCCATGCTAGTAGCGTCAATAGCAGTAGCTCCTCCTACGCCCAGTGCTCCTCCACTATTGACTACAAGTTGGTCAAAGCCTGATTTTCCAGCTTTCGATTGGTACCCTCCAACGACTAAGTGCTCAGATACATCTGCCTTTCCTATATCCTCCTTAGCCCCTGGAACTTTATAATTAGTAAACGGTTTTCTACGTAAGACCACCGCAGGAACCATAGGAATAGCTCCTTTTAGAGGCACACCTAGTCCGTCTTTTTCTTTTGCTTCAAACTCAGGAGAGGGTCTAAGGTCAAAGATTAACTCGTTCATAGACGAGTTTGCTCCTACCTCTAGGGCAGAGTATAAAGAGCCTGCAAAATTAAGAACTGCAAGATTAGCCCAATAACCTTTAACGTTTTCCATGTAGTCTAAACACATGATATTGAACATGGTTTTGACTTTTCTATTGTTTTCCGAGGAGTCAAAAGCCTGAGCATATTGATTAGCTTTGGGAAAAGAATCAGGGGCATTAGTCAAGGTGTCCTTTGATACACCTTCAATTTCGTTGATAACACGCGACGTGACTGTGTGGATGTCCCCCCACAGGCCCTGCTCTTCTAAAGTCACTTCTGTAGAGTTTTCTGTCCCCAATATGCTGGAAGACATCTTTTTCTGGTTAACCCCTTTAATTTTAAAAAAGGTGTTATTTATATGACTTTCTTCGTCTTTATTTTTTGGGGGTACTAACTTATATGATAGATTTTTAAACTTTGCTTTAAGCTCTTCAATGATCGCTTTAATTTTGGGTGACACGCCTGACTCATCTACGTTATCCCACAGAGCAGATATAGTTTTCTTTTTATCAATCGACTGTTTAGAAAGAGCTACAATAGCGTCTATATATTTTTTCCTAAGCGCTTCATCTGTGTTCGATTTTCCTCGAAGGATTTCCACAGTTATAGCTTGTAAGCTACTAATGACAGAGCCTTTACCCCCTTCATCAACTTTAAAAGTCCACGAAGACTTACCCGGAAGTTTTTCATCGTAGGAGAGGGGGAGTGCCCACTGCCCTCCAAATCCTAAGAATCGCATAAGGTTTTGTACAATAATCTGTCGGGGGGTACCTTGGAGAGCTATACCTTGGTGGAGGAGTGCGATTCCTCCGAGGTTTGTGCTTAAGTCGCTCCTGATAACGTCTTCTTTGCTACCTCTGGCCTGACTAGCTAAGTGTGGGTTGTTGTAGATCTGAGTGTCTCTCACACACTTACTAAAATCTTTACAGGAGATCCCATACGTAGTGACCTTTTCTCCTTCTGCTCCCACAGAAACAGACTTCGATACACTGGTTATATACCCAAAGAAAGTCCTTACTCTCCCAATGTTATACATGTTGTCACTACTTCTATTGGTATTGAAGTAGATGTTCACGATATCTCCCGCAGCAATAATGTCTTCGATGTGATCGACTGCTGGAAGATCTATAGAAGCAGAGCCCCCTCCCATTATATGTTGGGAGGTAGATACGCCTGTAATATAGGGAGATAAATCAAACGACTGAGAAGGGTTCTTTGGTCCTCTGTCGTGTGTGTGCACAAAGACAATACATTCTGTATTAGAAGCCCCTTTAGTTTCTACTCTAGGACCGTCTGGGCTATATATTGACATAATCTCACTTTGAGTAGCTTAAAGGTGTGCTTCAGAAACAGATAAAACCTTTTCAAAAGGTACGTCTAATACGCTGTAGTCTACACGGTAATAACCGTCTTGTCCTACCGACAAAGCTGCGGGGTATGTATCTACCAACTCTTGAGCCATAACTCCACGGAAACGACCGGGCTTACTCTTATATTCAAATTCGTAAATATTAATGCCCCAGTCAGACACACCCACCTTAACGATGTTCTTCTTAAGCCTAATATCTGACCTCTTTGACTCCTTCGGAGCAGCTTTAATAATGGCCTTCATAAGCTCTACGGTAGCGGTAGCAACACCTCTGTAAACCTCCCCTAACTCTTTTATTTTGGTAGTATCGTTCGCTAGTTTATTAAACTCCCTACGTACCGATCCTAAGCCTTTTGCGATTGAATCAAGATTTTTCACCTGTAGATTATTTATGGCCCTAACTGCCCCACCAATCTGATTACTTACCCGTAATAACGCTTGTTCGTACTGAGCAATCGTCTGAGTTATCGCAGTCGATCCTGCACCAGATGCCTTACCCGGCACTCTCGCACCCAGCGCCTCTTTCATCAACTTATCTATGCCCGAACCAAACTCACCTCTCTGCCCCATAGCCCACAAACGGTCTGCGTACGTTTGGCCTATACCAAGCGTCTCAGCTAAAGCCAGACTTGCGGCACCAGCATTCCCTCTGTAATCAAAAGCAATCTGTGCAAGCCCTGCCCGTGCACGATCTCCCGGATTACTTTCTCGCCACCGTCTATACTCCAAGAAATTACGACGACGAATAATTGAAGGGTCCATACCCATCCGAGCAGCCTGAGCCTGAACACCTCGGATGTTCGGGTTACCAAATCCACCGGCACGCATCATAAGCAGATTTCCCGCTTCTCCTCCCCCCGGATTAAGAGACCCTTGAAACAGCCTTTGAGCCAACAAATTTGCTACCTGAGGGTCAAACCCGCCACGAGTTCGGTCTTGTAGGATGCCTAACATGCCCCCCATGTCCCGCATTGAACCTGCCGCAGCAACGCCAGTACCCATCTGCATATTAACTAGCGAGGCCATTCCAGCAAGTAACCTAGGGTTCCTATATCGACGCTCTGCACCCCTAGCTGCCGCACCAGAAATCCCCGCCCTACTCATCAAGACTTCAGTCATGCCTCCTAGTCGCTGCAAGAGATCTAACGCCGGAGCACCACCACCTACACCCTCTACCGGTGAGTATCCCGCACCACTACCACGGACGTGTCTATAGTAGGCTTCTGAGGGAGCACCTGCTAAAGAAACGTTTCGACCTAAACCTCGTAGGCCCGACATAAGACCTAGTGCCTGTCTTGGATCTAACCCCATTCCCTGTGCGCGACCTGTAAAATCAGCCAACGGCGCATGTGTTTGGTACCCTCCACGACCCCCCAAAAAGCGACCACCAGAACTGCGGCGCATGTGTTCTCCGTCAAAGTGGAGATTAGGGAAGAATTTAGTCTGGTACAGATTACCTATGGCAGACTGAAAGTCTCCTGAAAGGCCATGAGTCTCAAAAGGGCTATATCCGTGCCGTCGTCCCATAGCTCTAAATTGGCCATAATTACTGACACCAGACAACCCACCCATAGTACGGGAAGCTCTTTCCATAGCAGATCGAGCACCGTATGACTGCCTCATACCTCCCATCATTGCGCCGGAGAAAAAGTCAAAAATTCCCCCCGCACCAGCAGCAGCGTTAGCAAAAAAGGGTCCGACAAAAGGTAAACTTTTTAGAACGGGCCTTGATATCCTCGCAGCAGTAGCACCTAATCCACCACCGCCGCCAAACATACCTCCTGAGAGAGGTCCGCCAGAACGGTATCCTCCCCCTCCTCCTCCGTATCCACCGCCTCCGGAAAACCCCCTACCTTGCCCTGTAAGCGCCCCTAGCGCCCCGCTAATATTAGCGGCTCCCAACGCACTAGAGGTACTTGTAAGTCGGTTTAAACGGCTTTGTAGCCCGGACAGTGACGATTCAAGGCGTCTAACTTCTCCAACGACGCTTCGTACAGACTGGGACATATTTGTACCCAGTGCTTGAGACTGCTTGTTAACGCTTTCGAACAGGTTAAGTAGTTCTTGGCCTTCTTTTTTAAGAAGCTCTAGATTCGACTTTAGAATACTAGCGCTAACAGCGTCCTTAGCCATTAATACTCTTCCTCGAAGTGTCCATCACTACCTAGCAGTTGATCTAATTCTTTTATTCGGTCACCTATATTGCCGTCGTCGGCAATAGGCATTCTACCTTTGTTGGTTTTATTCTTATACGCTTTTTTACTCCAATTGACGACTTTCTCAGCCTCTTCCTTGGGTAAATCTTCCATTAGGTCAGGTACGATACCTGAACGTATCTCTCTTTCCCACTTATCCACCATAGAATCTCCGGTACCGGAGAAGGGTAGATCGAGGTTATGCATTTCGCCACGGTTTTGGTCGTAGTAGTCTTCAAAGAACTCTACTAGCAACTCAAATATGGTGTAGGAGAGGTATTCAGGCGAGCGGGGAGATTTTTGGTATTTTTTTGTCCACCACATCCGCAATGGAGTTAGCTCGTCCCCCTGTCCCCGGAGGTTCATCGCTGCTTGGTACTTTGCTGCTGACAGCAGATCCTTCCCCACTAGTTTCGGATTTAGTTCCGAGAAAATTAGCCTCAAAAGCGGCCACCTCCTCGTACACACTGTTCAGGAGGCTTGGATCGATGAGCTTCTCTGGGTCAAACCAATCCGGCTTAGACAAGAGAGCAATCTCACAATGAGCAATCATCTCATTAAGCATCGCTGTACCAGCATCAATACTGTTGCCGGCTTCGACACCAAGACCTGTTGTATATCCGCCACAAAGTTGTGCCTTCCGAGCACCTAACCTAGATAAGTCACCAATAGTGAGCTTCTTAACAGTAAACGTCCCCATGTACCGCTGTCCGTCCATTGTAGACGTAAAGTCGATACTGAAAGACTTAGTAAAGTCCCGCATATTTTCCTCTGATTTCTATAAAAGTATATTTAACTACGCGTTGAGTTCTGACTCGTCCATCTGTTTGATAGCAACAAAAGAACAATTCTCTGTTACAACACCACGAGCAGATACGTCAAACGTTTTACTAGCGGCACGCACCGAAGTAAACTTAGCAATAATATCAGGAATAGCCCCAGCTACTTCACCCTCGTTAGCAACTGTCTTCGTATTATGAATTGCTGCTGAGAGGACACCGGAAGTAAGGATGTTATCGAACTTAGGGAAGATTTCCATGCCACCAAGGTTATTTTGGCGACCAAGGTACTCCTTTAAGGAGGACCCAACCAGTCGGAAGAACGCCGCACTCAAGGAGGCCCGGTAAGAAACAGGAATGTGTTCCCGGACCTCCAAGAAGTCAAGCGTCTCTACGGGTTCGTAGTCAATGGCTTCTTCACCACTAACCCCAGCACAATAACCAATAGCTTGGCCATTGATATAAAATTTTGCTCGTGCTCCGGTAAAGACTTCAGCCATTTTTAAACCTCGTAATTATCTATGCGCCAAGAATTTTGTATGCGTGAACAGCGTTGACTAGCTGATACAACAGACCTACTAAGTACTTGTTGTCGGGTTGCGGAGCAAAACCAGAGTTGCTAGCAAATCCACAGCTAGCGCCTTCAATTTCTACTACACGACCGACACCGCTAGTTCCAGGAATATTAGATCCTAGAACTCCGGCTGCGCCGAGATTAAGTACGTTAGATTTCTTTAGTCGAGTGTAAGAAACAAACGCGCCGCTAGAAGGAAGTGGAGCGCTGACAGCATTCCACGGCGTACTACCTACTCCATCTTGTGCGTTGATTACACGAAGTCTTCCACTCAATGGGGCTGGGATATCTCCTACAGCAGGGTCCATTTCTACCGTAATACTCGTGTCCGAAGCGTCTGTATATGCATTACCGCTAAGGCGACCCTCAGGCATTTTTAAACGAAGAATAGCGCCTGTCTTCTGCCCCGAAACTTTCCATTCGTCGATGAGAGGAATTTCGGGAGCATCCTTAGCTTCGTCTAACCTGCGATGCATTGTAAGCATCGCAGCTATACCAACGCTCCAGTCTCCTCCGGCCTGTTGTAGCTCCGCAATTTTACCTTCAGAAGTGTCAAGGGAGATAGATATGGTATCACCATTACTCGGGGTAGTAGGCCACTGAGTAAGCGCGACCCCATCAGAGTCTTTGAAATCTGCCAGAGTCAATATTACCGTAGGGTTGCCGCCTGCTCCGGTGCTTACAACCTTAGCCGATACTCCTACGTTGTTTGCCGCAGTAGCCGTAAGCATTGTAATGGTAGCGCCTACCATAGCGCCTTCTTCATCCCAAGCCGACGCCGGATTGTTAATTTTGATTGTCGTAGCGCTGTGACCCCCGCCCCCAGCAGTCCCGGTGCTGCCACAAGCAGCCTCAAGTGCCGCTAACAACTCTCCGAGAGCCTGATTTCCAATAGCAGGACCGTCAGAAGTTCCACCAGCGTAGCCACCCGGTTGGGCTTGGTCCAGTACTACGAGGCTAGCACCTACGGAATAAATACCGCCAGCGCGTCCAGTAACAATGACTTGCTGTCCGCTAACACTAGAAACCGTAACTTGGTCTGCCGTGTTGTCAGAAGCGTTAACGGCTCCAGCAAAAGCATTACCTACTAGGTAACATACGTCTCCTGCACGGAACTGAGCAGCTTGAGCAGCAGACTCTAGAACAAGAATAGCTCCGCTTGCGGGAGATGATTCACTCAGGGTACCGCGCTTCGTAACAAAGCCGTCGTAATTAAGGGAGAGAGGAACACTTGTTCCGGGAACGTAGAATGCCTGGCCCGAAGGAATCAGGACAGAAGTGTCACCATTAAGCGAATGTTGAAGTACGCTTAAGATGTTTTGATGATCGGCTGCGGTAAGACTTGGCATTTTTCGAAATCTCCTAAATTATGCGCTGAGTGTGGGGAGTTGAGCAAAAATCTCGAAAGTTATGTAGTTTATACCAACCGCTGGGAATATCTCAAAACGAATTGTACAGATATCACCAGAAATGGTTACTTTGAGATTCTTATAGGCATTTAAAGTAGCTCCAGTACTTAAGTCCTGACTATCAACAATGATTTCTAAATCATTCTTGTAGACTTCTAGCTTAGTGATTACCGAGCTTTTAACTGAAGCAACTACAGCAGGAGTCGCCTTTACTCCCGTAAACCTATTTTCAATAAACGTACGTAGGTCGTACGCCATGTAATTGAGTTCGTAGTTAACGTGTCGATCTGTATACGCCACATTATCTGTAGCAGTATACGTACTAATATTTTTAACAATACGGTAACCTTGACCTTTTACTTTTTCGGTAAACAAAATACCGTTTTGTAAAAGTTGGTCAGAGGTGTTCTTGTCTAAGGTATCGACGCGAGCGTTGTTACAAAGAATTTCATTGGCTCGCACCAGCTTAAAAGTAAGCGGAGTACCAACTGTAGCTCCAGCCTGCATTCCGGCAACCGCACAAGCAAGCATGTGAGGCTCAAACTGCACCACGCTACCTGTCATGGCGGGACGTTTAATGTCCTGGAAGACCAAAGCGACATTACGATCATTAAGAATTGAAGACTTTTCTTCAATAAGCTCAGTCGCTGCGGAAGCAGTAATCGCATTGTTAGGTCGGTAAGCAGCAACGCAATCAACTTCGTTCTTGTACGCGCCAGCACCGTTTTTAGCGTGTGTCGCCAATAACGAGTGTACGTAATCGATCGTAAAATTAGTCGCGTCCGCACTCCACAGAGCCACTGCCGTGTCTTGCCGATACTTAATTAATTCGTCAAAGCAGGCTGCTAGACCAGAAGCGGTTGTTGCATTATATGCACCGCCAGAGGTCAATGGGTATGTTGCAAATGCAGGTACGCCGTCCCCGAAATTACCCCCAGCAGGAGCAGCGCCTGTTCCTCTAGGTCCTCGCACTGCCGTCACTAACGCACTCTGTGCATTGAGTGTATCGATTAACAACGTGAGATTGTCGGTAAATCGGTGGTACCGGTGAGGTGTTGCACCAAAATCTCCATTCTCTTTACCCGCAGGAGAGTCTGTGCTGAAGTCACAAAGACAATCAACCCCGTCAGCAGCACCTGCGGCTGACGTATAAGCTCCATTAGCTTTGGCCGTAAAATCAAACCTGCTGGTAGGTAACGTACCTGCGCGGCCCAGTCCTACCCGAGCTTTCCATGCACCTGTTGTACAGTCTGACCCTTTAGTAATCGAGGGTGACGTAAGCGTGTTACCGTTGTTAATTGCCGTAACTAAAGACTGTACGTTCAGTTCAGCATTTAACGTACACGTCCAATCGGCTGCACGCGCAGGGCCTGCGTTATTTTTAGTAACAGTTGCTCCTCCATGAGCAGCCGGCTCCCCAAAACCTGGGCGTACTTGCAGCGTTAAAGATGTAGAAATCCCTGTCGCACCGCCAATAACACCAAACGCGCCCTCACCCAT
>CETC01053433.1_pt1 | contig 11619 bp, 25 predicted proteins | sample 326911 | NCBI WGS metagenome assembly CETC01 (sample SAMEA2622694, study PRJEB7988) | marine metagenome | isolation source: saline water (ENVO:00002010), including | reverse complement strand
CCTATCCCATTTGGTACCCCCACCCTCTGTCCTTCATCCTCACATCTTCCCCCTTATCGTGTGAGCCAACGCATCATACACACACGATAACCCTGAAGATTGGAGGATGAGATGGTCAGAGAACACATAACTCATTCCTTACACACACACGTTAGGGTTAAACATAAATCCTTACACATACATTAGAGTGCTCTTTGTTTATGTTTACTATAATAACAGGAGTATATCATGAAATATATCCTTAAAATAGCCTATAAATTAGGCACATTGTCTAACAAGACACCTAAGCTATCTACTAAGCCATTTAAAGCTATTATTAACGAATTTAAGCAAGGTAGAGTAGATAGTAAACCTAAAGATTATACTAACATAACTGTTGAGTAATCTTATAAGAGCATACCTTAATTGGTGTGCTCTTTTTTTATGTATACTATAATTTAAAGGAGATATAATGGAAGAAAAGATAATAAGATTACTGAAAAAAAGACGACTAATAAATAAAGAGATTGAAGAGAATATGTATGTTGATTGTGGTCCAAGCAATGAAGATTTTATGCAATCTTTTGAAATTGAACGTAAAATTAAAATAGAAGAGTCAAAGATAATATTAAATTATTATAGAGACATAATTGGTAAATTAGCTAAAACTAATGAATCATTAGAAAGTCTTCTAGATGAATGTGAACAAAAGAGCATACCTTAATTGGTGTGCTCTTTTTTTATGTATAACAATCGTTATATTCCTATATCTTCTATTGCTTCGTTCATAAGCCTGTGAGTTAATTCTTACAGGCTTTCCTCTTTTTTTATGTAATCAATCATTAAAATGAGGTAATTATGATTAAAATAGGCAATATTATCAAAGATTATTTAAATAGTTGGGTAGAGTGTGAGTATTGTAATGAAATGTGCAAATTAGAGCATATTACAAGTGATTGTAGTGATAATCCTGTGTGTTATGAATGTATTGAAGATAACGCATTAACTACATAGTAAGAATTATATAACAAGGGAGGCTTCGGCTTCTCTTGTTGTTTACCCTGTGTATAATTAAAAAACTCTGTTATTAAAAAAACTTCCTTCTCTTTTTTTATGTTAACTATCATTAATGATGAAAGGACAATATTATGTCTGATAAATTAACTTTCAAATCTTGGCTTTGGGAAACAACACCTAAAGGTGAGGATAATATTAAGCATAGTTCATATTCTTCAAAGGTAGATATGATTTCTATACCTATTGAAGAAAATGATTTAAGCACAGATACATCAGAGGAATATCCACCTGTGTTAGATACTCTAATGGAGAAATTAGAGTTTAGAGGTAACATCAAGTTATCAGCATCAGGTAAATCTTTTAATCTATTTAGAGATAAATTAGAAGATACAGAAGATAGTTCCTTAGTTAAATTATCTATAGATAGTCCATTCTAAGATAAGAAGAGAGAGCCTCACGGCTCTCTTTTTTTTTGTTATCATTAATTTACTGAGGTATAAAAATGGCAAAATTAGGAAAAAAGGACTATGATCTATCAGATCCAAAGCAATGTAATAAATATTGGACTAAAACAGCAGAGAAACTTCTACTTGGACGAAAAATAGTAAAAGTAGAATATATGTCTGATAAAGAATGTAATGATTATATGTGGTATAAAAAACCAATCACTTTCATATTAGACGATCATACCAGAATCATTGCAATGCAAGATGATGAAGGTAATGATGGAGGTGTTTTAACTTGTCTAACTACTTTAGGTGGTGAAGAAGTATTACCAGTATTAAGCGTGGAGGATAAATAATGATTAAATGCAATAAATGTAAAAAAGGACTTAGAAGAAATTATTTTAATAACTATGAATTCTCTATGGATTTATATCAACCTGAAAGTAGAAGCCCATATCGTCATTCAAATTTAGATTTTGAAGTTGTATCTTTCTTTGATAGTAATGAAGGAGATATGTGTAAGTCTACATTTAGTTTATATCTAGATAAAGGTATGGGAAAACCTGATGACTTTGGAGATGGAGAAAAGGTATTATGCGAAGATATTTCAATAAGTCAATTAAAAAGATTATATCATTTTTTAGATTTAATTATAAACAAAGCACATACAATTAAATAAGGAGAAATCATGATAGAATATTTTACAAGGCGAAATAAAAAAAGAAACATTGACAATTGGGAAGAAGTACCTGATGAAGATTTATGGCAAGATGGCGAATTACATTATCCTGAAATAATGCACTACATATACCATCAAGTAATTAAACAAGGTACTTGGAAACTTATAAGGAAAAAGGGAGATTAATTTCTCCTTTTTTTTGTTATTTTGTTGTAAATTATAACCCTTATAAGTGGAGGATAATATGTCGCAAATCAAAAGTAAAATACAAGATTTCTTAGACAATGGTGGAAGAAGTCTTGATTATGATGACTACAACTTACCTATGTTAGATGATATGGATAGTGTTTTAGAACATCAAATACCTGTATGGGATTATTTTGGTAAATCCAAGAAAGAATATTATGGAGGTAATAATGAGTAAAATAAAGATATTAGCAGTATTATCAAGCGTAGCTGGTAACATAGCTTGGGCAGCATCAAACATGGTAAAGGTGGTAGCAACTACAAGTAAAACAGCAGCAGATGTAATTACCAATAACAAAAGGTATGATATTGAGATTTATAGAAAAAATGAACAATTTGAAGTTCTTACTAATGTATCATACAAGAAAATGTTAGAGGTATTAAAATCAATTGAGGTATTTCCTGACCTTTCAGTAATCGTTTCGAAAAGCAAAAGTCGAGTTAGTATCATTTGATATATAGACATTTTATAGGAGATACCAGGGGGTGGATAGAGATCAAGAAAGAAGAGCTTGAAAAAGCAAATCTTCTTGACTCTATCTCACCAGGTTCTTATATAAAAGGAGAATATATATATCTTGATGAAGACTTAGATTTCTCTTTTTTTATGTGTTATTTAGGTACAGAACCTGAATTCACAAACATATATGTAAGTGATACATATTTTGACGATTATGAGCAATTCAAGGAGAATTTACAATGAGATCATATGCACCTGTAATGAGAGTAATGTTTGAACAAGAAACACCTTATGATAAAATAAGGATTATGGATAGATACGAACTTAAATCTTTTATAAGAGAGAATAGATCTATTCAAAAAGTAATTATGAGAGGCAATTATTCTGAGAAAGATAGAGTATTATCATCTCAAGTAATATATGCTAAAAACTTATTAAGATTAATGTAGTAAAGTCTTGTCTGGTATACGCAAGGTGGACGATAGAACGCATGCGGTCGTTGAGGTGGTAGCGCCTCTATGTCAAACACAATGTATACCAAGAATTATAAACCGAGGTGATGGAGGGAGATTAAAGACAACAAGAATGAATAGATATTCAGGAAACAATTAATCGAGGAAAAAGTGTAGGTTTATATAAACTTAGTCCAACCAGAAAGCGAAAGCCAAGTATGGGTATGGATAATGTACATGATATGATTTGATGATTACCTAAAGCCTTAAAAATAACAGCAATTATATCAACATATGTACGGGAACGACATGATGATCACTTATAAGGCACTAAAATAACATATGTTTCGTTCCAAAGACTTGATAAGAGTAGGCAAACTCACACTTATAACAATCCGCACTATTTGGGATTAATGCTTACTCTTATCTCTCTTTTTTTTTGTTATTATTAATAGCTTGGAGATATTATGTCATATTCATTTGATGTAAATAAATGGATGAAAGAAAGAAAAGAAAAAAGATACAATGGAGCAAAAGCTTTGCATGGATTTAAAGAATTTATGCTAAGTAAAGGCTTTAAATATCTTGTAATTCACTTCGATGGAGCTGGAGATTCAGGAGAATGTTACGAAATGGAAGGATATAAGAGTATAAAATCTTTTAATAAACGTGATTTTGGTAGTGAATATATATCATTTAGAGACTGGAGTAATAAAGATGCTAATGGAGATCCAGCTGTAATTCCTGAAAAAGAAGCTTATGAAAAAGGAACAAGAAATCAATATAGTGTATTTAAAGCTTTAAAGGAATGGAATAAAAAGTCTGGTGAAGATATTGATCATTGGAAAATAGTTGATTTAATAGACTATGATTGGTATAATAACGATGGAGGTCAAGGATGTGTAGTATTTGATCTTAAAGAAGGGCTTATAGAAGTCCAAGGTGAGCAAAACTGTATGTCACAAATTGATGTTACAGAAAGATTATATACCGATGGTAGAAAAGCGGAGTATAGTTATTAAAGCATTTAATCATTGCAAATCAAGCGTGAAACATTTTGGTGGTTTAGAGCTAGACTATCATAGCATTCACGCTTGGTTTGATGAATCTAAAGGGCATTATGCTGATATTAGGCATAGAGCTTTAAGACATCATACGCAAGGTGTATTAGAATGTGAAAAAGTATTTGGAATATATATTACTAATTCTGACAACAAAAAAGTTCCAGTAAAATCTATAGCTGAACAACATATAAGAGAAGATTTAGGTTTTATTCCAAGTATACAAGACTGGTTTAAAGAAATTAGACCAAAATCCTGGATGGCAAGTACCAGGAAGAATATTAAGAAAATGAATTTAATGTAGTCATGTTAGTCACGGAGTCGCTGCAGCCGAACTTCAGAGAACCATATATATGGCGCTGCTATAAGACCTTTAGAAGTTAACTGAAAGATTCTAGCTTTAGGCAGCAGTTGCATTGACTACATTAATAAATTACAAGTATGTAACTAGTTTAGTAGCAGTCCTGAGAAGTTACACTAAGTTTATTCCAGGAACCTATGTAAAAATCCCAGATATGGTTTTAGGCACTACTATTAAACGAAAAAAAAGCTTGTAAAAAATTGAGAGCCAATAACTGGTCCTGTAAGTCCTAAGAGCAAATAGCCATCGAGCATATTGCCTAGGCAAAGGAATATGTGAGGCTCTCTTTTTTTTTGTTATCCTTTATTAAATGAGGAGTAATATGTGTAAATATTATTTAAATAAATCAAGAAAATACAAAAAATTGATGACAAGAAATAAAGATGGAATCTTTGTTAATGATGATCATCGATTTGTAGGTACAGTTGAATTAAAAAATGGTACTAAGCTGGGAATAAGATTATACGAAGGGTTTAAACCTGGAGGACCAGCTGGATTAGTACCTAAGAATCCTAATAAAATGATAATTGATATTAAGGAGAAGAAATGACAGATGAAACAGATTATATAATCTATAAAGAAATACAGAATATAAATTCACTAGATGAATTACAATTAATTTCTAAAATGATAACAAATAGAAGAAATGAATTAGCAAAAGAAAATAAACATAGTCTAATTGTTGGTCAAGAAGTAGAAATAGCTGGATCTGGTAAAATCCAATTTGGTAAAATTATTAAAATAAACAGAACAAGAGCTGTAGTAGAATGTTTTCATAAAGAAATAGAGAAAGCAGTAAAGTATACAGTTCCGTTTTCAATGATAAGAGCAAAAAGGGAGGTATAATGAGTAATATCGGCGAATGGTTTGATCCTATTAGGAAAGTACCTTTAGAATATAATGGCACTAAATCTAATGCATGGTCTGTACAAAGAGAAGATTTAGATGACAATAGTGGTTGGAAAGAAGTAGGTGTAGTAAGTAATAATTATTTACTTATTAACAATACTGATGTGGAAAAGTTAGCAAATGATATAGCTACATCATCTCAATACGAGTGGACAAATGACAAAGTCTTTTGGAATGGTAGACAATTTATGTATTCTTTGGTAGCAAAGGATAATACCAGAGAAGTTTCAAAAGGAGATGATGTTGCACTTGGTATGATGTTTTGGAATAGCTATGATGGATCTACAGCATTGCAATTCAAATTATATCTACAAAGATTGGTGTGTTTAAATGGTATGGTATCGAATGATATATTTAATTCATATAGATTTAAACATGATTCCAGTTCTGAGGGATATGATGAAGAGATCATAGAAGCAGCTAAAATAATAGATAATTCCGAAGATAATATAAGGTATTTTATAAATGCTTTAAGGTATCTTGAAGGAGATATAATAGAAACAGAAAGACTAGCATATCTAAGAGAGAATTATCTTAAAGATTTACCTGTTTCTTTGTTTGGAAATATCATTGACAAATTGTTAACTTATAGACCTATGGGAAGTCCTTCAGCTTATGATTTGCTTAATGCATCAACAAATGTTTTATGGCATAAAAAGAAATCTACAAAAGCTGATTTCGACCACAATGCATATATAACAGATGGTCTAATAAGATATGCAAAAGATCAGTTAATGTTAGACAATATGATTGAAGAACATAATTAGGGGTAGACACACGGTAGCGGTGTGCAGCTACATGCATAGTTTAGAAATAAACCTTGTGGGTTAGTAATGTCAAATACTAGTCTATCCCTGAATTTGTCAGACAAAACAAGAATGTGGAGACGGTGCGCACGGAAGCCTAAATAGAAATCCGCTGTTAGGACACAGTTCTTGTTGAAAGAAAAGAGAGCATTGTAGAGAACGAGCCAATTGAGGCGGTACCTCTATAATAAGCTCTCTTTTTTTTTGTTTATTACTTTTAAATTAAGTAAATTAAAAGTCCAAATCGGAGGTGAAATGGAACAAAATCAAACTCAAATAAAAGAGAATATAGATCGTAGAACAGTAGAAGATCAATCTAGAACTGTAGGTAAAATAGCTTTAGCTTTAGCAAAAGCACAAAGTGAAATTATGGGTGCTAAAAAAGGCTCAGTAAATCCTTTCTTTAAAAGTGGATATGCTGATTTATTCACAGTAATAGAAAGCTGTAGAGAAATCTTAGCTAAAAACGAAATAGCATTTGTCCAAGGTAATCGTTTTAAAGATGGAGTATTTTTAGTAGTAACTAAATTAATACATTCATCTGGAGAATGGTTATCAAGTGAAATGGCATTACCAATGCCTAAAGGAGCAAATGCACAAGCTATCGGCTCATTAAATACTTATGGTAGAAGATATGGATTAGCAGCGATGGCTGGAGTAGCACAGAAAGATGATGATGGAAATGAAGCATCGAAACCAGTAACTAAATAGGAGGTATTAAAATGGATTGGGTAAGTTCAGGCTCTAAAAGCGGAGCAAAAAGTAATTTATTCGTAGATAATGCTAGGATAGCATCTGTCGAAATTAAATATGGTGTTCAGGAAAGTTGGCAAACTTATTCTGATGATATATCTATACATCTAACACTAGACATCGGAAAAGATTTCCAACCTAATATGTATATAGGTGGAAATTATAAGAAAGATGATGTAAGTGGAGAGATTGTAGGATGGTCAACAGCATTTAAAGTTAAGCTATTCTTTGACGCTATAGGTATGCCTATCAAATTAGATAAAGGTATGCAACCACAATCTAGTAGATTACCAGCTGATGCTGAAAAAGTATTAGTAGGTAAAGAGTTTTCAAGATTAACATATGTTTCAACTAAAACTAAAAGAGATGGTGGAGCATTATGGAAAGATTGGCAAGAAACTAGGTCTGCATCTTATGATCAAACTAGATTCAAAAATGAGTTTAAAGAAGCAGTAAGTAAAGGTTATGTTAAAGACTTTGCTCAAGATACTCAAGAAGAAGATACATCTGGACCTTGGGATACCAAAGATGAATTTGCTGGTATGCCAACTTAATGAAAACGAAAGAAATGATTCTTCGCTATGCTAAATATAGAATAGCACAAGGTGTAGATACTATATCATCAATAGATATAGAAGATAATTTACCTAAATATGGAAAAGCCTTATGGAATACTGTAAGGCTTCCATCAGCTTATTCTAGAGAATGGCGTAGAATCAGAGAAAATAGAGAATATTTGAAAGCGGGTATTAAAGATGTTGAAGAAATTAAATCATCAGGCGAATCATATAAAATATGGCGTCTGATAGTGTGAAGTATATCGAATTAGCAATAGGTTCTGTATCTAACAGAGCCTATGCTATTCGTCCAGAACATATAACTAAATACATTAAACCAAATCAAGAGTTGTATCGTAGTTTATTTACATTAGATAATACAGCATTTGAACATTTTAGAGACAAAGGATCTATAAAATCTTATAAAGGAACATATGCATTAAATAGTATTATATTTGATATAGATAGAGGTAAAAAGACTGGTGAGGATACTAAACAAAGAGCTGTATCATTTATGAATACATTACTTGAGCAAGGTGTAGATACATCTACTCAAGCACATATATGGTTTAGCGGCAGAGGTTTTCATATAGAAATACCTAATTTATATGGATTTGAAGAAAGTATAAATCTTCCATATCAAGTTAAAATGACTATAGATAGCCACTTTGGTAAACTTGTAGATAATATATATGATAAAGGTAGATTAATTCGTGTAGGATATACTATTAACATGAAAAGCGAATTATATAAACTACCATTATCTTGGCAAATGTTAAACGATATGAACTATCAAGAAATATGTGAATATTGTCAAACACAAAAACAAGATTACCATCACACACCTTTCAATTTAGATAATGTTTATCCTATTTGGGAAGATAAAGTTCTAGAAGTGCAAGAGTTTAGAGAAGATGAAAAAGATATATCTAATACTAATCTAAATGCACATGTAACTTGTGTACAAAAAATGTGGAAATCAGAAAAAGATGGAGAAAGACATATAACCTTACTTAGAATGGCCAACGCTTGGCGTAGAATGGGTGTTCAAAAAGAAGGTTCTATTAAAATGGCTGAATATAATATTCCATCTTTAGATCATAATGAAATACTTAAAATTGTAGATGATGTATATGCCTGGGAACACAATGGATATAGTTGTAGTGATACAATTATGGAAAAATATTGTGATCCAATATGCAAATTCTATAAGAATAAGAATTATGGATTAGAAGTATTAAATGTAAAAGAGTTATCAAATAAACTTAGAGACTTTGTACATATGGATATGGACACTAATTGCTTTAATCTTAAAGACCATTATCCTATACCTAATAATTATAGGTTTCTACCTGGTGAATTAGCAATATTACTAGGTGATACTAAATTAGGTAAAACAGCGTGGTTGCAAAGTGTTATGGTTAAGTTAACTCATATGAATGTATTATATTTATCGTTAGAGGTAGGAGATTGGCTTATCTTCAGAAGATTTCTTCAAGCAGGTAATGGTATTACCAAGCAAGAAGTAAATGAAATATATAGAAATTATGATGAAGAAAGAGTTCAGCAAATTAATGATAGAGTTAAACATATTAAAGTTATGACTACAAGTCCTGACATTGACTCTATGAAACAAATAATAGCTGACAATCAACCTCAAATCGTATGTATAGATACTATCGATGCAATAGAAGTTAGATATAATAATGATCCATTTACTAAAATGGAGAAAATTGTAAATAGCTTAAAACAAATAGCAACTCAAATGGATGTAATATTCTTTGGTATATCGCATATATCTAAAGGTGCATCAAGAGATATGCTAACTGTTCATAGTGCTAAAGGTAATTCAGCAATTGAGCAGAAAGCAGATAAAATTCTTGGTATAACTGGAGATAGAGGAATGAATGATACTAGAGTAATTAGGTCGTTAGCATCTAGAGATGAAACTGATTTTGAAATAGCTTTTAATTTCGATTATAAGACATTTCAATTTAAACCACTGGAGATTAAATGATACAATTTAAGAAACTAGATGGAGCATCAGCCAATCAGATAGGTTATGCAGTAATATTTCTGTGGTTATTTTGTGTTACTTTGTCTTATAATATAGTAAGAGGAGACCACATAACTTTCGGATTTAGTGTAGGACCTTTTGAGATTTCTTTGGGATTTTCAATATGGAGAAAATTATTACCATGAAAGCAAGATCGGCTAAGAATAAAGGAAAGAGATTGCAGAATATATTAAGAGATAAACTTATTGAGTTATATCCAAAACTTAGTAATGATATTTCATCTCAAATTATGGGTATGACGGGTGAGGACATTGTCCTTACCCCCCATGCTAAAAAAGTACTACCCTATTCTTTTGAATGTAAGAATGTTGAAAAACTGAATATATGGAAGTCATTCAAGCAATGCGAAAGTAATGCTGGAGAATCTACACCAGTTTTAGTAATTAAAAGAAATAGGGAAAAGCCAAAAGTTGTTATGGATCTTGACCAATGGCTTGAAATCATTAGTGGATAGAGAATCATCGATATTATACTTAAAAAAACTACACATACTTTTAGACGATTTAATGGGTAATACTATACTTGGTATGAAATACATAAAATCTCTTGAAAAAAGCATCAAATCGTTGGAAAAAAACCAACTTGAAGTGGAGAACGGTACTTTTAAAGTAGAAGTAGAAAATAACATTGATAATATAACTATTGATATATCTCACAAAAATGGAGAATTAATAGATACATTAACTTATGATTCAAATTCAACTTTAGGTGATAAGATTATAGGAAAGAGTTAAGGAGCCTTGCTGAACCATACATACCTCCACACCCAACTTGCTCATAAGTGAGGCTCCTGAAACTTAAAAATTATTATGAGAAACATAGATCACGAATTAATGCATATATATATAACAGCAGATGGAAAAAGGCATTTTTCTTTAGAAAAAGCCAGAATTCATCAACGAAGGTTAGAAAATAAAAAGAAATAATTGCTGGAATTGTTTGTACCACAAGAAAGAACGCATTACTTTTTTAGGTAAATGCAACTGGTGGTATTTATATGAAGATACTGAGCCAAAAGAAATTCCTTCCCACATAATAGATAAAGGTTGTAAATTCTGGACCAAGAAGATCAAAGGAGTTCATCCTTTGTTTGAAACAATAATCAAAAAATTTAAGGGAAGGTTAATTGCCTAAAGAATACTATGCTAAGGAGTATAGGAATTTATCTAGAAGAGAACGATTTAAAAAGGCTGCACTAATTGCATCTGACAATGGAAGATGTTGGTGGATATATTTATATGTAATGTCTTTTTATAAGTATACAATACATTAGTTTTAATCACCTATACTAAACCAAGTAAATAAAGTACCTATTACAAAGGTAATACTAGCTCCAACCCCTTTAATCCAAGAAATAGAAACTTCATTTTTTCTTACTCTACCATTCAATTCTTTTAAATGAGCATGATTAGCATCGACTTTTTCTTTAATATATTCAAGATGTGTAATAACATCGTCTCTATATTTGGTTACATCCTTGCTCATTATTTTTCCTGGCAATCGTCCCATTTCTTTAAATCTAACATCGGTAATGGTTTTTCTATCATATGATCCTTTAGTTTATCGTTTTGTATCGCTACTTTATTTCCACCTTTAATATAAGGCTTTCCATCATTACACCCAACCTCATATACAAATAAAATTGTTTTCCAAAAACCTACTCTTACTACTCTAGCTGGTCTATCATCAAAAATTATAACATCATCAGTATTTAAATCATCACCAGCAAAAACTTTAATAGCCTCTATAAGAGACTCAATGGTATTACGTCCTATTAGGAACAAAAAGGCTACTGCTGCCATCCAGCCATATTGAC
>CETC01158455.1_pt1 | contig 11621 bp, 6 predicted proteins | sample 326911 | NCBI WGS metagenome assembly CETC01 (sample SAMEA2622694, study PRJEB7988) | marine metagenome | isolation source: saline water (ENVO:00002010), including | reverse complement strand
GTAGTGGTATGGATGCTTGGCGGGATTTAAAAGGTCGCAGCCTCAAAGAACTGGGTTACGGTAAGAAAACTAACTAATTTTGTATCGGGGCGGCGAAAAAGTTTCCCCTTTAAATGCACCGAAATAAATATAGAGCGATCTCTAAAACATCGCTCTTTTTGGAGATAAAACTAAATGGCAGAACTAACGCCTTTTGCATTAAAAGATGCTCCTACGCTAATTGAAGCAGCCTTTCCCGCACAAAAAATATCTTATGAAGCTCAGAAGGAGCGAAAAGCAGGACCAGGGCAAACGTTAACCTCACTGGGCTCTTATTGGAAAGGAAGAAAGCCTCTTATTCTGGTTCGTTCAATAGTTTTGGGAGCACTTTTGCCACAAACTGGAGACAACGAAAAAGACTTAGAAGTATTTGAAATGTTGATGGGCTTCGATAGCGTAAGCCTAGCTAAGCGTGCTCTGATTAAAAATAGTATTAAGCCTTCTGAGATTGCTGAGGGCATTCAATTGCATAATCCGTGGGATTATTTTAGTCACAACACAAAAATCATCGATGCTAACTTCAATGAAGTAGACGCGCTACAGTTCCCAATTGATAGTGATTCTCTTGGTTTAAAACTACGCTGGCGGCGCGATATAGATGAAAAAGAGAAGTTAGCAATTTACTTGCAATATTTGGAAGCGATTGATGGCTATGAGGCAAAGGCTAGCCTTTGCAAAAGGCCGGAAGAAATAAACCCAAATTGGCTTTATTCGCACGTATGGCCAAAAGTTAATCAACATTATCAGGAGCTGGGTATAAATGCAGTATCACACCAAGAGCTGATCGAGCAACTAGGGCAGCTTCGCTATGGGCGTAGACCAAAGGTGGCCGATACCTTTAGTGGCGGCGGCTCAATACCGTTTGAGTCAGCAAGGCTAGGCTGCGATACATACGCCTCCGACTTAAATCCAATTGCGTGTATGTTGACTTGGGGAACCTTTAATATCATCGGGGCTCAACCAGATGCTTATAACTCAATAATAGAAAAGCAATTACTGGTTAAAAATAAGGTAGAGGAAAAAATAGTCGATTTGGGGATCGAACACGATTCTGAAGGAAATCGTGCCAAAGCCTTCTTGTATTGTATTGAGGCTCGATGCCCTGAAACGGGTTGGATGGTCCCACTGTCTTCTTCTTGGGTCATTTCACCGAGACAGAATACGATTGCCAAGCTTATACCTAATAATGAACGCAAGTCATTTGATATTGAAGTGAGTACAGGTGTTTCAAGCGCAGAAGTGAAAGCTGCAAAAGTTGGCTCAGTTCAAGATGGAAAAATGGTATATGAGCTAAATGGGAAGGTATACAGAACCCCAATTAAAACTTTGAGAGGTGACTATAGAGATAGTGATGGTACTTATAAAAATAACTTACGGAGATGGGAAAAAGAAGAGTACAAGCCCAGAGATACCGACATTTTTCAAGAAAGACTCTACGCTATTCAATGGGTCACGAAAGACACTGTAGAAAGCTCAAGGAAGGAAATATTCTACACCTCTGTCAGACAAGAGGATCTTGAGCGTGAAAAAATTATCGATACGATTCTAAGTAACAATATAAAAGAATGGCAATCTTCGGGAATTATTCCCGATATGGAAATAGAAAGTGGGTATAACACAGACCAACCCATTCGAGAAAGGGGCTGGGGATACTGGCACCAATTTTTCTCTCCTAGAGACTTATTAGTACTAGCTCTCATACGTCAGGAAATCAATGATCCTACGCTTGTTGCTGAGTTTTGTGGCACCCTTGATTTTTGCTCAAAACTATCGAGATGGATAGTTAGATTTTCTTCTGGAGGAGGAAGCGACTTCACATCAAATGTTTTCTCCAATCAAGCACTGAATACGTTGTATAACTGGGCTAATAGATCGTTTTTTGATCATGAATTTGTTCAAAACTATCAAAATCACCCAATTCATTCGGATACAACCGTTGAAACACAGAGTAGCGAAAAAATATCAAACAGCAATGATATATATATAACTGATCCACCATATGCCGATGCTGTTCACTACCATGAAATTACTGAGTTTTTTATCGCGTGGCTTAGAAAAAACCCACCAGCTCCATTCGATGAATGGACTTGGGACTCTCGTCGTGCCCTAGCTATCAAGGGGGTGGGGGATGACTTCCGAAAGGAAATGGTCAGTGCCTACAAAGCTATGGCAGATCATATGCCAGACAATGGTATGCAATGTGTTATGTTTACCCACCAAGATACCGGAGTTTGGTCAGATATGGTTGGCATATTCTGGGCTGCTGGACTGCAAGTTGTAGGGGCTTGGTATATCGCAACAGAAACAAGTACGGAATTGAAGAAAGGTGGTTATGTTCAAGGCACTGTGATTTTAATGTTACGTAAACGCCCTGCTGGTGAAAAGTCTGGTTTCAAGCAGCGGTTGTTACCTGCCGTTCGAGCTGAAGTGAAAAATCAGATCGAAACCATGATGCATCTGAATGATGAAGTAAAAGATAAGATGGGCGAGCCTGTTTTTAACGATTCTGACTTGCAAATGGCAGGTTATGCAGCCGCATTAAAAGTGCTCACATCTTACACCCATATTGGTGGTGAAGACGTGACAACATTTGCGCTGCGACCCCGCACTAAAGGTGAAGAAACCGTAGTTGATGAAATTGTTCAACAAGCAGCAGAAGCTGCAAATAGTCTTTTAGTACCTGAAGGGTTAAGTGCCGATACATGGCGGAAACTAAGCGGTATTCAACGTTTTTACCTAAGAATGATGGATATTGAGACTACTGGCGCAGGAAAACTAGACAACTATCAAAACTTTGCTAAAGCATTTCGCGTTGAAGATTACACGCGTGTAATGGGAAGTATGGCTGCCAACAAAGCTCAATTGAAACGAATCCCAGAATTTGCTTCTCGTGATTTAACAGAGAGCAACGAGATAGGATCAACTTGGTTAGGGCAGTTAATTATAGGTTTACAGCAACTATTAGCCGAAGCAGAACCTCAAACTGTTATTAGTCACCTTCAGGAAGAGCTACCAGACTTTATGGAGATTCGACCTGTTTTGATCGATATTCTGAAGTTCGTTGAAAACAAAGCACCGGAGCAAGCCACACGAGATGTTGCTGAAGTATTGGGTGCTCGTTTACGCAATATGCGAGCTTTAGGAAACTGAGCGATAGATGAAGAATTATTCATGGTGTTAGGGAGGATAATACATGGCGATCAAACGGTTTTCTTCGCGAACCCACCGGCTAGATAGTAGCTTTTTACTTGAACATCTAAAAGGAGCCCGCAGCTATAAACGCATTGCGGGTTACTTTACCAGCTCTTTATTCGAAGTTGCTCATGAGCTCATTGAGGCGATCCCAGATGTAAAAATCGTATGTAACGTGGATATTCACCCTGATGACTTGAAAGTTGCTCAGCTTAGAGAAGCTAAGATGATTGGTCGCTGGAATGAGCAAGATATAGAGACAGAAGCTTTGCTTAACCGCGACCGCTATCGAAGGCTTGATAGCTTTCTAGCAAAACACGGACAAGTTATACGTGTAGCACCTGACAGTGTGTGTGGCTTTTTACATGGTAAAGCCGGAGTAATCGAGTGTGCGGATGGTCGAAAACTGGGCTTCATGGGTTCAATGAATGAAACCAGCAGTGGCTGGCAAAGGCACTATGAGATCTTGTGGGAAGATGATTCTCCTGAGGGGGTGGAATGGATAGAAGAAGAGTTCGAATACTTGTGGAACGCCGCTCGTCAGTTACCCGAAGCGGTCATACGTGAAGTTAAACGTCGTGGATATCGCCGTGAAATCGTATTTGATGAAATTGATGATGAAGATGATGTAGCGCCAGCAGCATTGATTGAGTCGCCGCTTTATCGGCAAGGGTTTTCACTTAGGCCTTGGCAACAAGGTTTTGTTACCGAATGTATTCGTCATTATCGTAATCACGGAATTGTACGTTTGCTAATTGCTGATGAAGTTGGGCTAGGTAAAACTTTATCAATGGCGACAGCCGCATTGAGCCTGTGCCTTCTAAGTGACAAAGAAAACAAAAAGCGTAAACCCGTTATTATATTTGCACCTGCAACACTTTGCGAACAGTGGCAAACAGAGATGATCGACAAGCTAGGTATTCCTTGTGCGAGATGGCATACACAAAAAAAAGCTTGGATAGATTCCGATGAGAGAGTGATATCTCCTTCTGGTCGAGAGTTTATCGCCAAGTGTCCGTTGCGTATTGGTATTGTCTCTACCGGGTTGATGATGCAAGAATCTTTAGAGAAAGTGCATCTCTTAGGTTTGAGTTTTGGCCTTACTATTCTTGATGAAGCTCATAAAGCGCGAAGCAGACAAGGTTTTGGAAAAGAAGCGGGTACCCCTAATAACTTACTTGCTTTTATGCGTGATGTAGCTGCACGCTCGGACCATGTGCTGTTGGGTACAGCTACCCCCATTCAAACTCGTTCAGAAGATCTTTGGGACCTTATGAGCATATTGCATCAGGGAGGAGGCAATTTTGTACTTGGAAATGATTTCGCCAAATGGCACCGTCCAAAAGATGTACTACCGATTTTATCAGGTGAACAATATGTGACTGAGCCTAATTTTGCATGGGAACTTCTACGTTCACCGCTTCCAACGGTTGATTCTAGCAACGAGCAACATTCTAGGAAGTTGTTTCGCTCCATTCGAGAAGATCTTGAACTTCTCAATGATAGAAAGTCAGATATTAGAAATCCACTGACTGATTTATCGGAGGACTCTAGGGATTACCTAGAAGATGAACTAGAGCGCGATATTGCTGGAGCTAGTTTTTTTCAACGAGAGAATCCATTCGTTCGCCATATAGTTTTACGCAAACGTGTAACTTTGGAGGATGCTAACTTACTACCTCGTATCGGCGTTCACGTTCACCCAGATAGGCATTTAGCAAAAGAAGAACATAAGTTTAGCAGCCTCTTTACTGGGAAGGCGCTAATTACAACCGAAGAATTCCGTCAAGCGTATACAGAAGCTCGCCACTTTGGTAAAGCTCTAGCGCAAAACGGCAAAGGTAGTGGTTTTATGAAAAACCTGATGGAACAGCGAATTTGTTCAAGCATAGTTGCAGGTTTAAACACAGCCAAGATGCTGCTAGAGGGGCGTACCGTCCGAGAGGAAAGTGATGAGCAGTTGATTGAATTAACAGCAGAAAGCCCCGAAGAAATAGCGGTTCTAGAAAGAATGATTTCAAGGCTAGAAAGTATTGATGAAGATCCAAAGCTACGTGCAGTTGTACATTATTTGGAATTGGAAGGTTGGCTAAAACACGGTGTTATCATTTTTAGCCAATACCACGATACTGCGAAATGGGTTGCAGACTCTTTAGCTGAGCGATATCCAAATCAATCTGTTGGCTTATATGCTGGCGCAGGCAGAAGCCGTCTATACCGACAAGGTGAGAGCGTAAATATTGAGCGTGAGACTTTAAAGAAAATGGTCGCTGAGCATCAATTAGAAATCATGGTTGCTACAGACGCAGCCTGTGAAGGCTTAAACCTACAAACGCTAGGTACACTAATAAATGTTGATCTCCCATGGAACCCAACCAAGTTAGAGCAGAGAATCGGGCGAATAAAGCGCTTTGGACAAGTTCGAGAGCAAGTAGATATGCTCAATTTAGTTAATGAGCAAACAGTTGATGAAAAAGTATATGAAAAGCTCTCTGAGCGTATGCAAGATCGATACAACTTGTTCGGTGCATTGCCAGATACGATTAAAGATGAGTGGATAGACGATATTGAGACGATGGGCGAAAAGATGGATGAGTACATCGATGCGCAAAAGAAAGCTAATGGCTTTGACCTTCGTTATACAAGCACAATGGAACCGTCAGATAAAGATTGGCGTGATTGCTCTAGTGTTTTGTCTCGACGAGATTTCACGGAGTTAATGACTTCCGGATGGAATAATACAAAAATGCCATCACAGAACGAGCTTCCAATATAACTTGCTGAATAGCCTGCAGATGGACAAACTCTGGCAATATGAAATGGCAAACTGTGGATGTGCCTTAATATGAAACTTAGTTTTATTAGAATATCAAATTTTCAATCTTTTGGTTCTGAGCCTACTTTTCTCTCATTAGAGGATATGACTTATTTAATCGGTCCAAATGGCTCAGGAAAGACTGCCGTATTGCTGGCTCTTAGTCGGATGTTCAGTTTTAATCCAACAACACGCAGAATTCTGCGTTCTGACTTTCATGTCCCTATATTGGAGGAGGAAGCCCCCGAAGAAAGAACTCTATGGATTGAAGCTGAGTTTAACTTTCCTGAATTAAATGACGGTGCAGAAAGTAGCACTGTTGCCCCACACTTTGGGCACATGAGATTAGATTGCCCTGATAATCTGCCACGAGTGAGATATCGTCTCACTGCAAAAATGGGGATTGATGGTGATATTGAAGAGTCTCTCGAGTACGTGCTTGATGTCGACCAAAATGACGAACCTATCAGTTGTGCTAAAGTTCCTCGTGGAGAACGCAATCACATACAAGTTCACTATCTCCCAGCGAGACGTGATCCTGCAGAACATATTGCTTACGGCTCGAATGCAATTTTGGGAAGGATGTTTCGTGCAATTCAGTGGGATAAAGAACGTGACACTGTTGCTCAATTAACGGATGAAATAAGTGAAAGCTTAGTTAGTAATCTATCAGTTGCTACATTAAGCGATAAACTTACAAACACATGGAATAAACTTCACAAAGGTAACTTTTTTACAGACCCTAGAGTGACGTTTATTGCATCTGAAGTAGAGGCTTTGTTAAGGCATACATCAATTTCATTTGCTCCAGGACATGATGAGAGTTTTGTTGATTACTCTCGCTTGAGTGACGGGCAAAAATCGATGCTCTACTTATCGTTAGTGCTATCTTCTCAGGCAATCAATAGGGCCGTTCTCAATGGTGAAGATGAATCATTCGACATTGACAGGCTGAAGCCACCGGTATTTACGTTGATAGCCTTAGAAGAGCCTGAAAACAGCCTTTCACCTCATTATCTCGGGCGAATTGTGAATTCTTTATTGGCGATGACACAAGTTGGCGACGCTCAAGCACTCATCGCTACACATGCTCCTACGATGCTTAGACGTGTCGAACCTAAAAATATTCGTTATTTAAGGCTAAACCCTGAAAGAAATACCCAGGTGAAACATATTCAACTTCCGCCCACAACTGACGAAGCACACAAATTTGTTCGACAGGCAGTCCAAGCTTTTCCTGAAATATACTTTTCTCGTTTCGTTGTACTCGGTGAAGGTGATAGCGAAGAAATTGTTCTTCCAAGACTCCTTCAAGCAAAAGGCATTGCTGTTGATGAATCAGCTATTACCGTAGCCCCTCTTGGAGGAAGACATGTTAACCATTTTTGGAGACTGTTATCTGCCCTCGATATACCACATGTAACATTGCTTGACCTCGATGTTGCTCGCTACCAGGCTGGTTGGGGACGCATTAAGTATGTAAACGATCAATTGGCTCAATTTAGACCTGAAAGTGTACTTCCAGAGAATTATGGAATTCCAAAATGGAATTCTGAGCAACATAGAGTCCGAGATTATGATAACTACTTGGATGCGCTAGAAGAAAGAGGGGTATATTTTTCTTATCCTATGGACTTAGACTTCGCAATGTTACTCGCCTACCCAGAGGCTTATAATGTACAAGAAGAAACACCACAAAATTCGACGCTCAAAGCTGTGTTAGGAAAAAGTCACTTTGAATCCGATCAGTACTGCAGTGATGAGTTACAGCTCTTCAGTACCTATCATCAGTTATTCAAATTGGGTAGTAAGCCAGCTGCACATATTGAGGCCTTTGCCAAACTATCAGATCAAGAATTATTAGATAACATACCTAGCTCTCTATCACGTTTAGCTGATTCGGTAATAGAACGCCTCGAGGCACTGCCAGAATGATTACGATTGATTCTTGGTGCCCAGCTGATGGATTGCAGCTAGAGCCTAATGCCCAAATTGCAGCTACAGAACAAAATGAATCATTAGCGCTCACAGCTGGTCCTGGTGCGGGAAAAACAGAAATGCTTGCTCAAAGAGCTGATTTTTTGTTACGAACTGGTGTTTCACGTTATCCAAAACGAATTCTTGCCATTTCATTCAAAGTAGACGCCAGTAAAAACTTAAAAGAAAGAGTATTACGACGCTGTGGCACCGAGCTTGGGGGTCGTTTCGATAGCTATACTTTTCATGCATTTGCCAAACGCATTATTGATAGGTTTAGAGTAGTTCTCACAGGTGATGATGCACTAAATGTTGGTTATACAATCGGCGACGTTAAAATCCAACACCAGCAAATACTATTTCTTGACCTCGTTCCTTTAGCAATCAAAATTATTCAGAACTCAAAAGTTGCCAGAAACGCAATTAGACAAACGTATAGTGACGTATTTCTTGATGAATTTCAGGATTGCACCAATCTTCAATATGAACTAGTCAAAGCAGCTTTCTTAGCGTCTGGAATACGTCTTACTGCTGTTGGCGATACCAAACAAAAAATCATGGGCTGGGCAGGGGCTTTAGAGGGAGTCTTTATGCAATTTGCTACTGACTTTGGAGCAAGGCCACTGAATATGTATCGAAACTTTCGGTCTCAACCTGTGTTACTGCGCCTTCAGAATGAGATTATAAGAACTTTAGACCCCGCCTCCGTCATGCCAGATGAACAAATGACTGGGCATGGTGGTGAAGTTCAGTCGTTACACTTTGACACTTGTAGTAATGAAGCTGAGTGGATAGCAAACACTGTCTCACACTGGATCGTAAATGAATGTATACCCACATCTGAAATTGCCATATTGGTATCCAAACAACTCGAACTTTACACTGCTCCACTAATGAAAGCTCTAGAAGCCCAAGGCATTCCATATCGAAACGAACAGCAAATGCAGGATATTACCACCGAACCTTTGGCCCGTCTCATCGTTGATTATCTTCAATGCCTCTACGGGGAGCGTTGCCCAGATGCATGGAGAAGTTTATCTGAACTCATGGCACCATTTGAGCAAGACGATATCCAATCTAGTACTAAGCAGCAGTCTTTTAGCCAGTTTATTCGACAGGAAAGACGAGCGATTGCCGAGAAAGACGCAGAAAGTGACCGTTATTCTTCATGGTGGCATAAGGTACGCTCATTTTTGAAGTTTACAGGCATCGAAACAATTACATCTCTTTCGCCAGATTACGAATCAAAAGAACGGCTAAACGAAGTAGCAAATGAAACACATAATCGTATAAATGAACTACAAAGAGTTGATGAAGACTTAGTGGGCGCCCTTAGCAGGTTTGCCGATGATCAGGCTGTCAGAATTCTAACTATCCATAAAAGCAAAGGGCTCGAATTTGATTCAGTTATAATGATGGCAATAGAAAATGAGGTCTTTTTCGGTGATCAGGATGCTAACCGTTGCGCCTTTTTTGTTGGTGTATCTCGTGCTAAACAAAGACTAGTCTTAACTCACTCAGACTCAAGAAAGAGGCCAGAAGGTTACACCAAACGGTGGGATGTAAATCGAACTCCACAGAAAGAGTACCTAAACTATGTACAGCCCTTTATCTAGAAGGTGACAACATAAGAATAAGGTCCTCGACAACTGCGCTGGATAGTTGAAATTTTATACAGCATATCTCAAAATTTAGACATTGCATCAATGAAATCCCTCTCATCACAAAATCTTGCATTTAATTATATGCAAGATTAGAATACCCCCCCAATTAGAGGAGAGCACAATGACTAACGCAGTAATCGAACGATTAACACAATTCCGGATAGCCAACGGAATTAAGCAAGCAGTGCTATCTAAAGCGATGGGGTTTAACGATCGACAAACCCTCTCTGCAATAGAGAATGGAGAGAGAGAGTTAAAACCTACAGAACTTCAGGCAGCACTTGAGTGCATTGGCGTTTCAATGAAAGATTTCTTAGATCCAACTTCACTTGTTGGCAAAGCTATGTTTTCTTGGCGTCAACAAGAAGCATCAGAAGATAATCTGCGAAAGACAGAAAAGATTGCTTCTCAAACCATTGGACTTTTCGAGCATATTGAAAACCCAGATGAAGATTCGCCTTTATTATTCAAATTACCTCTTAATAAACAGAGCTCTCTTGATAGCGCTAGAATAGCAGCAGAGAAACTAGGAGCTCATCTCCAACTTGGTGATTATCCAGCTAAAAATCTGACTAGCAAAATATTTGAACTAGGTATCCACATTCTCTATCTAGATCTCCCTAAAGAAGTTTCTGCTGCTGCAATAAATGTTACTAAAGGTAACTACATCATTCTTAACAGAAACGAATTCTATGGTCGATTAAACTTCAATTGTGCTCACGAATTATTCCACTGCCTAACTTGGGACGCACTTCCTCCTAAACATTACGAAGCAGCGTACTCTATTAAGGTTGGGAAAAAACCTATCGAAGAAAGATTAGCGGATGCATTTGCTGAAGCGTTGTTAATGCCAGAGGCCAGTATTCAGAAGCATGTTAAAGCTCATTTAGGACCTCTTGATGAAAAGTTTATCAATGGGTTAGCTAACAGATTTCAAGTTAGCAGCCCTGCAATGGTACACCGACTTCATACTCTTAAATTTTTGACCCAGTCTGAGCGTAATGCTTTAAATGAAGATTTAATGCGCCTTAATGGAGGCAAGCATAAACCGGAAAAACCAAAGCTTTTTAGCACTAAGTTTATTAAAAGTCTTCATAATGCTTTATATCGAGGCACAGTGTCAGTTAGGAAAGCGACATCAAATTTAGATATAAGTATGGCCGAACTAGAGGCTACTTTTAAAAGCTATGACTTAGCTTCACCGCTTGAACTGTGGGAAAGTATCAATGCAAATAGATAAGCCCAAGCGTGGTGATATTGTTTTAATTGATGCTAACGTAATTATCGAAGCCGATAAATTACAAACTTGGAAGGCTATTTCAAGCGCATACGAGTTACATACAGTAGAGACTGTGATTAAAGAAGCACTAAAAGTTCCTAAACATGGACGAGGAATAAGCATTTCTGAAGAAGCCCTACGCAATTCATTCTCGACTATTTATGCAGTGAGTGATGAAGAAAATGGGAGGTGGATTTTGAGCTTTCCAGAGCTAATAGACAGTGCAATCGATGATGGTGAAAGAGACTTACTCACATACCTTCATTGCTGCCAAGACAAGAACATATGGTTTTTGTGTGGACCTGATGTCGGTGCAATGAAAGGTTTGTACAAAATGGGAAGGCTAGAACATCTAGTATCATTGGAACAACTGCAAAAGGGCTGTGGCATTAGTAATAAGATAAAAAACCACTTTAATCAAAAGTGGCACGATGCAACAGTTTATGAGATTAAAGCCAACCTACGCTAAAACAAAAACGTAAATATCTATAATATTAATCGCAGTATATTGGGTAGCAAATTGGGTAGCATTTTATTTAAATCACAAAAATATAAGTATCAACATTTTGATAAATATATAAAAAACAAAATCATTCGACATTAAAATTCAAAACATCGAATAGTTTTTTACCCGTCCAAGAATGTCTTAGAAGCC
>CETC01070428.1_pt1 | contig 11645 bp, 11 predicted proteins | sample 326911 | NCBI WGS metagenome assembly CETC01 (sample SAMEA2622694, study PRJEB7988) | marine metagenome | isolation source: saline water (ENVO:00002010), including | reverse complement strand
GCAATGTATGGATACACCATCCACATAAATGAAGTACCATGACCTGTATAAAAAATATATTCTCTTAATGGTTCAAAATTATCATTAATGTATCCAGAATAGGCATCCATTCCCTGGAATTGAGTTGCCTCATCAAGAGACCAAATTCTTGAATCTGCAGCCTGTAAACCTTCAAAGTATGCTCGAACTACACTTTTTGTTCTTTCTAATCCATCTGATGCAAAATAAGTCCAATTATTTCCTACACCATAATTTACTTCTGCTTGTGAATATGGTCCATAACCTGTACCTGGGTATGCATTTGGTTGTGTATAATACAAATCTGGATTACCTCTTCTATAAGATTGTCCCTGTTGAAACTGATACATTTCACTTGCATACATTGCACCAATTGGTGTTTGATTTAATCCAAGGCCTTGCATAAAATCTGGTACTGCATTTTGTCCAGATGAATTAAAAGAACCTCCCCCGTTTGTACTATATCGTATGTTTATGTCAAAATGTGGTGTATGGCCTTGATAAGAATTATATGCATTATTTTGATTAGCGTCTCCTGTAGTGTAGTTTAATGCATAAGATGAATAACCTTGCATTTCTTGAATTATAGGTAATTCTAAATTATATGGTTCAACATTTAATTCTGCTAAATTTGTGTTTAGTAATGCAAAAGTATTTGTTAAATTATCATTCAGTTGATTTATTGCACTCGGTAAACCAGATTGATTTATTTTTGTAACTATACCATCATCACCTTCCACCAATTCTAATACATCTTCATAAGTTAAAGAAGGTGGGTCTTCATTTGCAGCTGCAGCTTGTAGTGCAGCATTAGCTATACTTTCTGCAAACACTTTAAAACTTTCACTAACACCACCTGTGAAATCCGTTAAGGTTTTTATCAACCCATCTTTTATTTCATCTAATAAAGCAATTATGGTAGCAGATGCTTGCTGTGATAACAATAATGAATCAACCTTACCTTTAGAATAAATTGGTATATCATATTTATCCGGTTCTAATAAATCAACACATTGCGATAATAAACCAGCAATAGTATTTGTTTCTTGTCCTGCTAAATCAATTGAATTTGTAGCACTTACCTCACTACCTCTATTCATTCTAATGCCAGTAAACCATTGTTTTGATTGATTTGGATTAGCTCTTATGATTGGACCAGGCCAAATATTACTATCTATTATAGGTCCTTCATAATCACCAGTAGTGTTTTGATATCCAACATACCAATATACTCTATAGCGTGGTTTATTTGAATTTATTAAATGTGTGTCAGGTATTAGATTACCATTTACATCTACTCCCTTACCTTCACTATCCCTAGGAAGAGTTATAGTTTTTTTCCATCGAGTCCATAAATTTGTTCCTGACTGCCAACTTTGTATTGCTTCACCACGCACTCTTTCAATAAAGTTTGCCTGATTTGGCCAATCTACTACTACGATTTCATCAACACCATCTTCTGTGTTGTCACTTGTTGTTGCAACTACTTTATAAAAAAATAAATTTCCTAATTGTAATTCTTCAAAATTATTAGGATTAAAAAACTCATCTTCTGTTTGCCATGCAGATAAAGTATATGGTACTCCTGGATAAACTTCATTAGACATTATTTTAACTTTATACCATGCAGGTGAATTTCTTTCTGAACCTAAACAGAAAGGTGAGAATCCTGGATTTTCAAACAATTGTATTCGTTGTGATATTCTTGCTTTCTCTCTTTGAAAATCACTATCACCCCATGGAGAGTTTGGGTCCCCAGATACTGCACTAAACATATCATTTAAATTATACCCACTTGTTAACATCGTTAAAGGACTTTCTTGGTGAGCTGTCCTGTATAAACCTGGTCCAACTCCACCACCAAAATTACCATTAGTTAAATAAGTTGCACCTAAAATATATTCAGTACCCAATGGTATTATGTCTTTTACTTTTTTCCATTGTTTATAAAATTCGGTAATTTTATATAAATCTGTTTCAGGTAATATTTCTGTAATTTCTGTTTCACTCGTATCTTTTAAAAGTTTTTTAGATACACTTCTTTTTTGCACACCAACTGGTAAAAATTGACCTGTATTATCAGAAAGATTGTATATTGTTTGAACTTGTGAATCAATATCAATATTGAAATTAGTTTTTATATAAGTTTTAAATTCATCTAATGTAAATGATAAAGTATAATTAGGATTATTTAAATTATTTTCAAATGTAGGTATAGTTGTCTGTGGTGATAATAATAAATAATTATTTGTTCCTACAAATTTTAAAATAGGTTGATAATAAATAAGAGCATTACCATAAGATTCATGCGTTTGAGCTTGATTATCAATAACTGCTTCTTGATAATTTTCTGATAGTAAAAATGGAGCATATGTACTATATGGAGGCTCCATACCATCTTGATAATGTTGTATAATTGCATCAAGTTGTAATGTTTGTACAGAAGGTTCGTAACCTTGCAATTGAAATGCAATTTGTTCTATTATGTTTAAATCATCACCATCTTGAGAATAAACATTATCAAAAGCAACTAATGCTTCATTTACTTTTCTACCTTTTTTTAAACTTCCCTCAACAATAGTGCGTTGAAACATACCACCTTGAGTTTGAGCAAAATTATCTTGTGAAGTTCCATTAATTTCTGTTTGTTTTTCGAAAAAATATGGTAACTTTACAAGTTCTTGACTTATAAATTCATAAATTCTTTTTTGGTATGCCTTAAATTTAGCTAAATTTTTATATTGTTCAGCCATTTATTATCTCACAATTTTAAATTCAAAATCATTATCAAATATTTCTTCCTGTACATCATTATATTTTACTTTAATTAAAATTTTATATGTTCTATCTGGATAAAAACCATTCATATGTTCAATAAAATAATTACTTTTTGTATCACAAGATAATAGTGTGTTTGAAGAAAAGTCTATAACCATTTGACCTGTTGCAACATCTTGTATTGCATAAGAACCACTACCTTCTGGAATATATGAACCAGAAGATGTTTGAAAAGAATCAGTAAATGTTTTTTGTATGAATTGTTTTCTTGTACCAATTCTAAATTTGGGAACTTCTGTTTCTTTATATTTGTCTTTTAAACCAATAGTGTAAATAAAATTAGAAGTATTACCTGACACATCAAGTTCTGATAATGAACCAGTTAAACTGCCTGCAATTGTAGTGTGTCCATCCCATCTTGCTTCTAATCTTGGAGCATAAATTGTATGAGTGTTTCGTGAAAAGAATTTTAATTTACCAAATGTTGTTTCATTTGTTTCTTGAGTATTTTTAAAACGAACTAACATTCCATAATTTTCTTCAGAGCCACTTAACCACATTTTTACCATATTTGATACATCAACTTCAATATCAGGTGATTGATTTGAAAAAGATTGAGCAGAAGCACTTACACCATATACTGATACACCCGCATCAGCCCAAGGTACTTCTGAACCTCCTTCTGGAAAACTTCTATTTTCCCAACTACACCCATTTGTTGTTTTTGGATTATCACCAAATTTACCTGTACCTTCTGTCCAAGATTGAGATATTGGTGACACTCTTATTTCATAATCAGAACTCATATCTGAGTTACCTTGTGCTTCAAACATTCTTAGATAAAATTTAGCATCACTAGGAATATCTCCATCAACAATTGATTGAGATAAAGTATTGAATCCAGTTCCTGCAAAGTTAACTAATGCTCTTGTCGGGTAGTTAAATGATTTATTAAAAAATTCTTTTTTAACTTCCAATATTTGGTCTTGGCCAAAATTTTGGTCTTTATAAGTTTCTCCATCTATTGGGTTAGACCCGCTAGAAATCCAAGTATCAGATGTTGGGAAAACAAAATAATGCATTATCTTACAACTCCTTTTATGTCTGTATTTGGATTTTTTATTTCAAATACAGATGGGTCAAATGATGGTAATACTACTCCTCTTCCTTGAGGGGCAGTTTGAGAATTAAAAAATTGTTCAAAGTTATACAAGTATCCGTAACCTAAATCATTTATACTTATAACCTCACCATCTTCATTAATTGATTTACTAAATAATGGTGTAGTAAATATATTAGTATTATCTAAAAAGTTTCTATCTTGTGTAAATATAACATCATTGACAGCTTTAACACCTTCTATCCCATTCAATACATTTATAACATCTGCTGTATATAATATTTGTTTAAATTGCATACTTGGAACACTATAAATTTCTTTTATAGCTTCTATACACTTAGTTTTTAAAACAGATTTGTCAAAACCTGGATATGCTATTATGTCAAACAATACACCAAAATTAATTACATATCCATCCAATATTCTAATCTTATCAGTTAATAATCTAAATTGAGTAAGATAATTTTTTATATTTCTTTTAATCAAATCAGGAGCACTCATTAAATTACGATTCACATCATATGATAAAATAAATAAATCAATTGTAGGATTATAATTAGTCGTACCAGTATAAGATTCTATCAAACTAAATTTATTTAAAATATTATCTCTGTCTTGCTGTGTAATATTTTGACCATCTGCAGATAATAAATTTATAAGTTGACCATCGTTCAAATCAATAGAATTTAATAATTCTATCGAAGTTCTGTCTGATGCATCGCCTGTATTTAAAATTTTGTTCATTATTATAAAAAATATATCTTTTAATTCAGTAACTATTTCAGAATTATTATTTAATTGTATTGTGCCACCTGTCGAGCAATAAACTTTTGCCACACTACCAAATCTTGATGGCATAGATATTACTCTAGCTTCAAAATCTTCTTTAGTAACACATCTGTTTTGAGTTGAATAATTTGCAAGTGCACCTTGTCTTATCTCTTCTGTGAAATCTCCTTCTTTACCACCGACGGCAGGTAAATCATTAGTTACTGATAAATTTGTAGTCGAACTACCAGCCGGTATTGTTGTTACAGAATTAATACTGACTAAATCACTAGCTGGTAAATTAGATGATACACCACCACCTGCTCTATAAGTTATCGTCAAGGTTACATTTTGTGGTGCTTCTCCTAAAGATGCATAATATTGTCCCATTGTTGCATCCAATGGCTGTGGAGTAAAAACGGTTGTTGGTAAATTTACACCCTCTTGTTCTATATTTAAAAAAGTAGTTTCAAAACTATTACCATTTTTTAAAATACCATTCCCAAAAATTAATGTTGTAGTGTTATCCTCATTTACTTCTTTTGTAAATCTTTTTGATGATTTTACAAAAGATAAACTTGAAGGAACAATAGTGGTGCCATCTGCACTACTTTCTTCACTTGTTGTTCTACTTTCATCTTGTGCATAAAAAGTAGAAAGAGCAATATTTTCTTGGGCTAAATAATCAACTTCATACCAATTATTACCATTTGAATCTACAACAGAAAGAATTTCAATAATGTCTAAATCTGGCATAGTTATTTTTTTATATTGTTCAGGTGGACCGATTGTAAAAGATGCATTTTTTGTTTCTCCAGAAACTGCTCTTACCTTTCTTATTGCTTTAAAAGTAGAAGCTAATCCTGTATCAGTATCAACTTCATTAATGACAAATTTTTCTGAATCATTTTTATCAATAGAAAAATCTATAGGTTCTAATGTTTCAAAAAGTTCTTCTGGATTTGAAGTAGCACTAACAACTATACCTTTATCTAAAGTTAACTTTTGACTATTTAATGGTTTAATATTATTAATATCTGATGTATCAGCATCTACTACTAATGTAAAAGATAAATCAACAAAGCTAGGAACTATTGGTTTAGGTTTGTATCCTGTTACTTTGGAAAGATTAATAACATTCCTTCTATCTTCTGAAAGTGGTAATAATAATTCTTTAAAAGAATCATCAATATAATAACTCAAAACATCTCCAACATAAGCAGATAATTCTACTAACATCATACCAGGTGATGTTTCATTAAAATCTTTATATACTTGTGGAAAATAACTTTTTACATGGTTAATTAAGTTTTGTTTTATAGAATTAAAATCTTTATTCGTATAATTAGTTACTGAATTACCATATTGATTTTTATTATCAAAACTTGAATATGCCATTAGTACGATGCTCCTGTATCAACATTTATTTGCACTGAATTTTGTATTTCGGGTGCAACTTTAAAACTATAAGTTACATTAAATGTAACAAGATTATTTTCTTCATTTAAATCTATTTCTACTCCTTCTACTATTAAAAAAGGCATCCATATTGCTATCTGTTCAAGTAAATCTTCTTGTACAGCAGCAAAACTTTCTGGTCCTGACATTTGTTTAAATAAATGTTTTCTTAAATTCACACCGAGATTTGGTTGAAATACGCGCTCACCTTTTGATGTAAACAGCAGACTTTTTAAATTAGTCTCAACTGCTTCTTGAGAAGTTAATGATTGATTTGTTGGTTCAAAAGTAAAAGGTAATTTGAAACCAATTCGTTCATCACTATTAGTATCAACATCTGCATAAATTAAATTTTGAAGAAATGCCATTTATTATCCTCGTGTTTGTTTAGCCTTTTTATCTACTGCTTTCATAAGTTTACTATAATCTTTTGTTAGAAAATCTGGAGCATTATTTGGGTCCACTCCCATTGAAGCGGCCATTTGTTGTCCTGAATCCATTCCTTGTCCTTCATATTGTTTAGCCATAACTTCATTCATTCTACTTGAATTAAAAGTTCCACCACCTAAATCTTTCCATTCACTATCACCAGCTGTTTCATTCAATACATCATTCAATATTGAATTAGAAGTAAATGTTTTTTTCTCAACTATTTTCTTCTTTGTTTTTGGTTTAGAAACTTGTTGCACTGGTTGTTTCAATTCAGTTATTACTTCTTGAATTGCCATAGCAACTTCTTCTCTTACTATTTGTCTTATTAATAAACTCAATTTTGATTTTTTCATTTGTGACTCCTGTGTATAAACCTATTCATATATAAGTATAGAAATTTGAAGTTTTTATTTAAATTTTAAGTCCAAGGAACAATAACAGGTTTAGGAACCGGTGCACCACTTATGACTACAAATGCTCCATTATCATAAGTACCCGAAATCATCCAAGTATGTATAGCAGAAGCTAGTTGTTTTGCAACTACCTTCTTATCATTTGGTTGTGCTAAAATACCATCAATAGGAGGCTGGCCAGCAGGTGCAATAGTTGGTACAGCCATCAAATCAGCTGGATTTGCTGGAAACCCCAATTGTATCATTAGTGCAAATAATTGTAACGAAAGTTTAATAATTGGTGTTGCTATAGGTAAAGGTGGATTAGTTGGTATAGTATCTAATAAACTTTTTAATATTTGTGCTCCAGGTCCTACTCCTGCAGGAGGTGGGAATTGCATCCCGAAAGCATATTTTTCAACCACTGCTATAAAATCACTATATGTTACTACCATACCTTCACTTGCATTAGTTGACATATCTTCAAATCCTTTTTCTAATATAGATGGATTCAAAGCCATTATGTTGTCCTATTTGAAGGACTGAGTGTCTCTTCTAAACTATCCGATATACCTTTTATAGCACTCTGTATTGGTGTAAAAGAAGCGGCATTAATAGGTGTACCAGATGGCCCTTGTGTTGTTGGTACCGTTATTGCAGTTATAGTGGATATCAATTTATCTAATTGTGCACATAAATCTTTTAATTTAGCAACCGTTGTATCACCTAATAATATTGGTTCAGTTTCTTCATCTACTGCAGAACCTAATCTCACTTCAGGTGCATTAATATCAAACCTTTCATTGGAATTAAATAATGTATTCTTACTGGTAGAAAAGGTTAAAGTGTTTCCGGCACCAATATGAGTATGATTAAATGCTGAAAGATACAAATCATTTTTTCTAGCATTCACAATAATTCTATCTGAATTTAAAATAGAAAATCCATTTTCATATCCATAAATTGTTGTCTCAATATCTGAATCTGGTTCTCCATCAATTGCTTGACCCCGCCCTAATGGTGAAGTAAATGTTGATTTTATAAATTGTACAGGTTCATCAATTGATTCGTCAGCTAATCTAAATGCATAACTACCATTATCTACATTTTCTTTTTCCGGTCTAAAGTGTTGTAGTACACTTCCTTGTGAAAACATTGCAAATATTGAACTATCATTAATACTTTCAAAGGGTTGATTTGTATTTCTACCATTATCTATTATAACATTTGGAAATCTATTCCTACTCCCGATTCTCACACTATTACCGTGTCTACCTTCTAATACTAAATCAGTATGAATATCTGCTAATATTTCATTACCAGAAGAAGGTGATTTTAGTTTTTTACTTGATTCTTCAGGGTCATCTAAATCTGGATTAAAGTCTTTTATTAATCTGTTAAATTTTATATTATATGGATAGGTTTTTGAAGAAGTTTTATTTTTACTTCTTGAAGCATTATTACCACTTGTTACAGATGGTGTGTTTGATACATTTAAAGGACCTAAATAATATCCAATGTTACCAATCTGTGTAACTAAAACAGAATCACCTTTTACTAAACTATCTGATATACCTCTAAATAATGGTCTATATTTTTTTACATCCATTCCATCTAATGTTACTTCATCTGTGTAAATATTTTTTTCTACCGTGATACAATTACTTTCATTATCATTATCTGAAACATTAGCAGAATAGTCTCCTGAATTAATAATATGTCTTACCGTAGCAGGAACAAATTGTAAAAAATCTTCTTGCACTGCAGGAATATCTAATATATATTCCTTACCAGTTTCAATTAAATCTTTAGCTCTTTTAATATAGTTCATTATGCTTCAAAGCTTTTTTTTTCTTGTGTATGTTTGTCGTTTCTTATTTTGTCTGCTTTGCGTTGTATATCATCAACATCATCTTGTAAAGCAGCAATTAAATCTTCTTTTTCAGATTCAGATAACAGCATACTTTCTGCATCATTATTATTTTTACCGAGTATTCTTTGCCAAACACTAGCTAATTTTACTAAATGTTCATCATTTTTTATTGCTACTTCAAATAATTCTTTTATTAGTGGAGTCACAAGAACTGCATCATCCATCGTTTGAATCATACCATGTACTTCTTGTATTAATAAATCTAATTGAAGTTTTTTATTTTTTTGATTTTCATAAATGTCTTTTGTTAAGTCTTCAAAAGTTTTACCATCAAATATTTCGTTTTTATCCATATTATATCTCCTATATGAATAAATATGTAATTTATGAAAATTTATCTATTTTAGAATATTTTTGTATTGTTCCTGAAGAATAAAAATCATTACGAAGAACTTTCATATGTTTTCTCATTATATTCAATACTTTTGTAATCTTTGCAGTTTCAACATTCGTCATTTCTCTAAGAAGGATATATAATGCTTTTTTATTGAAGTCTTCTATACTATCTCTAATCTTCATTAAATCTACAATTGCATAAGCTATAATTCTGTCTTTTTGTTTACCAAATAATTGTGGAATTTTATTCTCAAAATATTCTATAGTCTCTTCAAGAAAAATATTAGCATCTTCATCTTTTTGAATGAAGGCAACACTTTTTGCATTATCTATGTTTTTATGTGATTTTAATTTTTTATAGTTAGCATTGTTATTCAATATTAAATAATTTTTTATTACAACAGAAAAATAACTAAATGCTTTTGAACCTTTAGTGTGGTCATATTTATGCATATTTAAAATTATAAATGATATACATTCATTTTGAACATCTTGAAAAACATCATCGAAATAACTGAACTTAAATGTATTAATTATGTTTTCAGTTAATTTAAAAAATGGATATTCTAAATGGTCTCTATATATTTTATTTTTTACTTCAGGTCTTTCAGTAGAATTATATCTTATAATTCCTCTTTCGGTATCATCTGTCCAATAATAATTTGTTGTTTTTTTTCTACCCATTATTTTTTCTCCGTTTCGTTTTCAAATATATCATTTAATAGTTTTTGTATTTTTTGTATCTCTTGAAAGAAAAAACCAACTTCATCATCTGATTCAAATGTTCCTTTTGAATCCACTTGTTTTAATTTATCCGAACTGAATTGTACTATTTGTTGAAATTCAATTAACAATTCTTCATATTGATTTATTCTTTTTAAAGCATAAAAAACAACTACACTTAAAAATATTACTACTAATCCTAAAATTATTTCTATTATCATATTTTAATTAAACAGCTCATCAAATGCTTGTTTCATGCCGTCTACCTTCTTTTGTTCTTGTTTATTAACTATCTTAACTGGTTCTGGTTTAGATATTGTTTCATCTTGATATTTCCAGTTTTCATATTCTATTCTTGAAGCTAACATATCAGCTTGATGAAGAAGAATTGGTAAATTAGATTTAACTTTATTCTCATCTAAATATTGCATCAAATATGTTTTGTTTGCTTCTTCATACATACCATCTGTTAATCTGAGAGCTATATATTCATTCTCTGACATTGAGATGCCGAAATGATTTAACAAATATATTGCTCTATCAGTAACGGTCATAAAATTTAAATCTTTACCTCTCTTGTAATATTTACCTTGATTCTCAATGTGCCATTTTGAATCATTTGGTACATAGTAATCATTTTCTAAATCACCAACTTTACCTAAGTCGTGATGTAGAGCTGCAAATATAACTTCTTCTTCTGTATAATCTATATGAGCTCCTAATTCTTTATAATCAACAAATAGTTTTCTAGCTATTTTTGTGATATGTAAAACATGCTCAACATATCCTCCAATGAAACAATTATGAAAATGTGCTGTTCCTGACCCTGGAGTAAACATCATTCTTTCTTCAAAGTGTTTATACATTTTTAACAACTTATCTTTTCTATCACCAGAAAATATTTCTGAAACTAAGTTAATTAGTTTATCCCAATTTTCTTTAAGTTGTGTTTCATTTAATTTTTTCATTCAATCTCCTAATTATTATTATATTATATATTATTATATTATATATTATTATATACTATATATTATATATTATTATAATATATTATATTATTATTAATATTCCTAATCATTTTTTATTTTTTTTGATTTATTTTTTTTAGATTCTTTATTTACATCACGAACTTTTTCTTTCCACAAAGATTTAGATACATATCTCCACCCACCTTCGTGATATAGCTCTGATGCTTGTTCGTCTGTAACTCTGCGTATGTGTTTTTTATCCACACTCATAATGCATTTCATAGTGCTTCTCCTAATTTATATTGTTTAAATATACAACAAATAGCCTATATAAAACAAGCTTTTTTTTATTTATTTATTTTATAATAATGATAATCAGCTGAACCATCTTGTGGTGCGTCTAATCCTTCCTCTTGAATCCACATTGATATAGTTTTTTCAGCTGAAACATCATCAATAATATTAAATGATGGTTTATACCTTTTCAGTAATCTTCTTACTAATGAATGTCTTACGACATCTTTTTCTTTAAATGAAGCTAAACCAACTCCATGTACACCAGCGAATCTTTTGATTGCATCTTCTAATCCACTTTTGTGTTTAGATATATCTGATTGTTCCAAGTCACCAGTGATAATGTATTTAGAATTTTCACCGATTCTTGTTACAAACATTTTTATTTGGTCAGGTGTAGCATTTTGTGCTTCATCCAATATAAC
>CETC01010058.1_pt1 | contig 11717 bp, 4 predicted proteins | sample 326911 | NCBI WGS metagenome assembly CETC01 (sample SAMEA2622694, study PRJEB7988) | marine metagenome | isolation source: saline water (ENVO:00002010), including | reverse complement strand
ATCTATGGAAGAAGTTGTTAAAGAAGCTTTAATAGAGGACTAGTATAGATTGGAGCACTAATTCTGGTGCGGATATTATGGTGCGGATGTGCTCCTTTTTATACAAATTAAAATATGCCTAAAAAAACTTTTACAATAAATGGATTTCCTGGTGGTATCAATACCAAAAAAAATGTATCTGATTTAGATCATGATACCGATAAAGCAGAATGTGCGCAAGCTCAAGGATGTGTTCTTGGTGAAGGTGGTATTAATGACCATAAACCTTTAGCAAGACCAAGTGTTGGTGTAGCTTTTCCAGAAGGAATTGATCATACTGCTAATAAATTTGTAGTAGTTCCTGATGAAAATGGCAATCTAATGGGGTATTCAGAAAAAGGTGTATATGCTCATGGAGAAGATGTAAATTGGAGCGGTAATGGTGATTACAGAATATTTCCTCCCACAGAAGGAATGGTAAATGATTTTGATTATAATGGAGGTTCTCACAATTGGGGAATAGATTTACAAATTTATCCAACTAGAGATAATGATCGTTTAATTATTCTTGGTTCTAAATCAGAACAGTATCCACAAGTTAATTTTGTAGGGCAACAAAATAGACCTGGTAAAATTTGTGATCAAACAGTTTTGGGAGATGGAACTACTTCTGGTGCACGAGCGCCTGATGATTTTCTTATAACTACTCATGGAGGTAATGAATCAGGTATGGATGTGCTAGGTGCAGGTAGAACCCATTGGGACATGCCTAATACTGGTGGAACTGATTATCATTTTCATATAGACGCTTCTGTTTCACAAAATCAAATGGATGCTCTTGCTAGAGACGCTAATTGGACTTATATAAATTTAGATGAGGGCACTAATTCGGTAGATATAAATCAAAGAAATCCAAATAAATCGTTTGATGCTTTTTCTTTTTTTAGACACAACCCAGTAGAGTCTACTAAAATGAGTGGTGGTTTAACTATAAGAGCAGGAAAAGTAGATTCTACTGCTGATACAATTCAAGATAATGGATTATATGGATTTTCAGCACCTACACTAGAAGATCGTTATATACATTTGGAATATAGAATATTACAAGATGACGTAGGTTTTCAAGGTTTTAGAATTTTAGCTGATTGCAATGATGCGGATAATAGAATTAACTGGGACACAAATCCTATAGACAGCTATGCAAAGGCTTGGGACTTTAATTTAGGCGAATTAGAAAATGGTGTAGGAGAAGATGCTTATTGGGGAACTGTAACAAAAAAATGGACAGAAAGTATTCATACAGGTGCTAGTTTTAGTCCTGGAAATGTAAAAATGTTTTGGATTGTACCTATGTTTTCTGGGTATGTAGACGCTGGTGGTTCAAATCCTGTAGTAGAAATAAGAGAACTATCTTTTATTAAACCTCCTGACGCTAGTAATTTATGGGGTAATAGAAAATATTCTTTTTATCAGAGTGCTATTAAAAACGGGGTTGAGTCTTTATTGTCAAGATATGATTGCAAAATATATGGACAAAATGTTGGTGGTGGTGTTAATATACCTTATTATCAAACTGTATATAATAGTTTAAATTTTAGTTTTATTATACCGTCCGCTGGTTCAATAGATCAAGGGAAGATATACTACAGAGAATGTAATGACCATGGAGATGCTTATGGAGAACATTTTTTATTAGCTGAATGGGATTATAGAGGGAGTAATATAAAATATAAATTTGCAGATGGTGAATGGATAACTTATACTGCTGGAAGTGTTAGTACCACACCAGTTAATGTACACTCTCCACCAAAAGGTACAACATTTGAATTAGAAACAGGTTACCCTGATGGAACTGAAGATATTAATGCTGAGTGGAAAGCTTCTGCGATAATTGGTAGTCAAGTTTATATAGGTAATGTAAAAGGAACACTTGATGGACAATGGAGAGGTTCTAAAATATTAAAAACAACTAATGGTAGACATGCAGGTTTTTCAGATAAAGATTTTATTGATCTTGATTTGCAGGGAGATGAAATTCAAGTAATGGAATCTAGTGGTGATAGGCTTTTTGTTTTTGGTAAAAAAGATTTATATGTAGTAAATGTTGCTCAAGATATTGAATATATAGAAGCTACTTTACCAGGGATGGGTATATCTAATTATTGTCAAGTAACAAAAGTAGATGAAGGATTGGCCTTTATTAATGCTTCAGGCGTTTACTTTTTTGATGGTCAAGGAACATTAGATATTACAGATGCTAAATTAGGACCAAAAATGTATACTTATGGCTATTCTAATCAGGTAGATGATACTGCGACTGAACCTGTATTAGATAATGATGGTAATTGGGGTGGTTATGCTCAGTTTGAAGTTGCTATAAATGCAGACGAAGCTTCTATTTATTATGAGCCAAATGAAAATAATTTAATAGTTTGTATAGATACTGATGATTTTTTAGTTTATAATTTAAGAAGGAAGGTTTGGACATGTCATTTAAAGGGCTCGAACAGTCAAAACTTAACTTATCCTGTAAAAAATAGTACAGCTAATTCAGTAATAATTAAAGGAAATGAAAATTTATCTCCAGGTCAAGAACCAGGAATTAGTGCATTTTATGTTCCTAAGAATGAAACTTCATCTGCGTTCTTTCTTGATTATCAAACTATTTCTTATGGAAGCCTTCATCATCAGCATGGGAAAGCAGTTAAATTCCTTACGGGAGATATAAGTTGTGGTGATATAAACAGAAGGAAGAAGTTTTATTATCTTTATTTAAACACAAAGAATTGGACTACAACTCAAAAATTAAATGTTTACTTTACTACAGACAGAGGAAAGAGCTGGTATCAAGCAACAAATGAAAATAGTACAACTTACAATTATATTGACAATGGTGAAAATAAATTCAATATAAAAAGTAGTGGTAAGAGTATTAATATTATGTTAATGTCACCTTTCTTAAATACCGCATCATGGCCTAGCGAAGGTATTATTGATGATATGTCTATAGTTTATAGAGAAAGGACTGTTAAATGAGAGATAAACAGTCAAGAAGAGATATGCATTTGTTTAAAGGTAAAGATAAGTTTACTAAATCTAGAAGACCTAAAAATTCCGATTCTATAAAAAGAGTAGATGGAAATTATTACAAAGAAATAAACGTAGATGGAAAGAAATATAATTCTTTATTAACGAAAGGTTTTTCGGGTGCTCAGGAGAGTTTATTGAGAAGATTAGTAGATGAATTAGATGGTATATCTGGTGTTCCTGGGGGTGGGGATAACGATATTCTAGGATTAAGATTAGATGAAGCAACTGAAGCGCAAAGAGGTGTTACTCAATTAGGAACTTTAGCAGAAACTACTGAAGGAACTTTGAGAAATAGAGGTGTTACACCTTATGGATTAAACCAAGGTTATCAAGGTACTTCTAATGTTGTTACAACAGGCGCATTAAATAGTGGAAGTATAACATCAGGTTTTGGTAGTATAGATACAGGTAGTTCTACTATAAGTACTACAGGAAATATATCTGCAGGGGGCCTGATTATAGGTGGACATACAGTAGATGATATTGATATTGGTAGTGAATTTACAGATACTGATGATCATTTAATGAGTTCAGGTGCAATTAAAGAAAAAATTGAATCTTATGGATATTCAACTGCTTCAGGAGATATAACAGGAGTAACAATTACAACTGATTCAGGTGGTGGTTCAGCAGCTTCTGATACAGGTGGTTCTGCTGATTTTTCTATATTAGGAAGTAATGGTGTAGGGGTTACGAATAGTGGGACCACAATAACAGCAACTGCTGTGCCTGGAGAAATAGACCATGATAGTTTAAACAATTTTGTTGCTAATGAACATATAGATTGGACAGGAGCAAGTGCAGGTACTATTCACGCAACTAATTATACTAATACAACTTATAGTGAAGCAACAGGCTCAGCAGAAGGTTTAATGTCAACTGCTCATCATGATAAATTAGATGGAATAGAAGCAAATGCAGATGTTACTGATACAGCAAATGTTACAAGTGCAGGTGCATTAATGGATAGCGAAGTAACAAATTTATCTCAAGTAAAATCTTTTGATTCTTCCGATTACGCAACTGCAGCACAAGGCTCTAAAGCTGATTCTGCTCAACAACCACCAAGTGAAGGTGCGTTTGCTAATGGGGACAAAACAAAATTAGATGGAATTGCAAGTGGTGCTACGGCTAATACAGGAGATATTACAAGAGTAAAATTGCTTGGAGATTCAGGAAATTATACTATAGATAGTGGTAATGCAGATATAACATTTCAAGGCGATTCAGTAATAGAAACTGAAATAGACGATAATACTGTTTTATTTGCAGTAGATACTGCAAGTGCTACAGGTAAAGGTGTAGTAGAATTAGCAACAACAGCAGAAACTACTACAGGTACTGATGCTACAAGGGCAGTAACACCTGATGGATTAAAAGATTCTGGCTATATGGGATTTGAATTTATACAATTAATAAATGCAGGATTCAATTATAGTTATACAGCAGGAACGAAAGTTTATGTACCACTTGTAGGATATAACTTAGAAAGAAATTCACAATTTGCTGCAAATGAATTATTATCTTACGTTGCACCTTATGATGGTAAATTAAATCAAGTAGTATTTAGAAGTGAAGAAGCATGTGGATCTACAGTATGTGGTTTTCATAAATCATCAACAGGCACAGAAAGTCCAAGTGGAACAGCAAGTGCAACAGTAACAGTAGATATGGCTGCTGATGATACTGCATACAAATTTGCATTTACAAGCAATAATACATTTAGTGCAGGTGATATTATTAATATATCATTTGATCCTACGAATGATGCAAATGACACAGTATTTACAGCAGAATTTATATTAGATAGAAGTTCAGGATTATAGGAAGGATTTAATTATGGCAATAAGTAAAGAAGCAATATTATCAGGACATCAAAATAGAATGACCTTGTTGGCAAACAGAATGGATAAGAAGGAAGCACAAAGAGAAGAGGCTATGCTTATGGCTTTAACTAGTTTAAATGCTGTTAAAAACATGAGTGAAGCTTCAATATTTAATAAACAAGTTTCTGAATTTGGTGAGGATATTTTAGGATTCACTCGAGACAAAAGTGGAAATTGGTATAGTTCTAAAACAAATCAAGAAATTGGAAACCATTTAGGTTACGATGTTAGACCAGAAAACGCTAGTGATATAGTTCCAGTTATTATATCTGATTCAAAAATGAGAGCAATGACTAAATTTTACCAAGGATCTGGAAATGATCTTGAAGTTTTACAAAATATTGTTGGGACAATATATAATTTAAATGAAGACCCTTATACTGAAGAAATAATGTTTTCAGGTCCTAAAAAATCTTACTCTAATAATTTTAAACAATTTTTAAGCCTTTCCGATAAAGATAAGTTAAAGGTTGTAGAACCTTGGGCTAGGCAGTTTAAAAAAGAGTTTTATGACCCTTATTCAAAAGCTCATGCTGCTAATGAAACTTCTGGAAGTTGGGCTCCTCCTTGGGTAGAAAAAGCTAAAAAATACAATATAGGTCTTGGTAGTCCAGATTACGCTCCTTTTCACCCTAGAAGATCTAGTGTTCTACACAAAGGAATACCTGTAGGCACTGATGCGGTTAGTCCTTATCCAGGTGAATTTGGAGATACATTTACTTTACAGTTTGAAACTCAAGGAGGTAGGGCTTATCATGTAAATGAACATGAACTTGCTTTAGTTAATATGTTTGGTGCTGAAGCAGAAGACTGGTTATTAGAAAATGCAAAAAATTCTCAACATTATAAAAAAACAGGTGACTATCCTATTAATGATGAAACAGGATTGTATGAATTATACTCTGGTGGATTTGGTAATATGGCTAATATGGCTAGTGGTATTAGTACACTTGCTAGTACTCCAGGAACTATGTTTGCATCTGGTGGTGCTTTAAGTGGTATAGGAGCTATGGCAGGTCCTTTATCTATAGGACTTATGGCTGCTGATTGGATTGGTGGTGCTTTTGGTGCAGCTGATGAGGCTAAAAAACAACAAGAAGAAATAAGTAGAACCATGGATCATTTAGGTGGTACTATATCTACTACGTACGAAAGAGGTCAACAGGCATTAGGAAATTTAAAAGATTTAACAAGAAATAAAATAGAAGGTTTTACAAATCAGCTAGGAGATTCTATAGAGCAACTTGGCTCTTCTGTTAAATCAGGATGGAAAAAAACAAGAGGTTTAATTTCTGGTAGTTTGCAACAGGTTAAAGAGAATGTTGTGGAAGATTTAACTACTAATTACGATGTTCAAATGAAAGATTTACTTAAAACTTCTGACATTCAATTTGATGATATTGCTCAAGGAAGAGAAGATGATATAATGGATACTAAACATCAAATAGGAGAATTAAAAAGGCAGTATGATGATTTAGAAGACGATACAAAATGGTATAACAATTTAATATAAGGAAAAAGTATGAGTACAAAAGGATCAACCTTATTAATGGCATTAAATATGATGCTAGAAAATGAGCAAAAAAAGAAAGAGCAAGATACTGATTTAGCTCTTGGAATACTATCAAATCAAATGACGATTAATTTTCAAAAAGAAGAAAATGAATTAAATAGATTGACGAATATATTAAACAGAAAACTAGAGCTTAATAATCAAACTTTAAATGAAGTAAATGATTCATTGGATGTAGAAATAGATAATTTAGAAACGTTAACTGGACAAGTATTTACTCTTGATCCTGTAAACTCTTCAGGTAACGTTGGCAATATTACTAATGATATAATAAATGGCTCTATGTCTCAATTAAAAATGTTAGTAGATGACACTAATTCAAAAATATCTGATAATCGTTTGCAATTAAAGGAAGTAAAAAAACAAAAGAAAATAGCCACAACTATACAAGATTATTTTAAAGGTGTTGGGACAGGTTATGATAAAGGTTTAGATCCAGAAAAATGGGATAGAGAAGACTTTAGTTTAACTGATTTAAATACAATATTAAAAGATAGATACAATGTTACAGTAACTGATGCTAATGCTTTTGCAAAGGGTGCATATGACGTAAATATGGGTAAATTAGACCAAAATATTCTTGATGCTAACAAACTATTGTTTGAAGCAAAAAGTGTTGAAAATCAGGCTATTTTATCAGACATAGAAACTGAGAATGTAAAGAAATATAATGAGTTTTCAAATATAGAAAAAGATAAACTAGTTATAGAATCAAGTTATGGTGGATTAGTATACCCTAATGTAAGAGATGCTGAAACTTCTATCGCAAATGCGCAACTTGCATTCACAAACTATAACTCATTAGTAGCCTCAGAAATACCTAAAGACGATTATAAAATAAAAGAAAGAGAAGAAAGTATAGCAGATGCTAACACTTTATTTGAAGTTGAAGTATATAATATAGGAGCAGATCTAAGTGGTATATACTTACCTGTTGATAAAGATGGTGTTTTAGTTCCTACAATGGAAGATGGTACGCCAATTACAAGCAGTAAAGAATATAATGAAAACTTAAGAATAGGTAAATTAGTCTTAAATTCTAATATGGCTTTAAAAGAAGGTTGGACAGCAAGACAAGGAAACCCAGCGGCTCATATAAATATTATACCTTATCACAACATGATAGAAGAAGTACATTATTTTTTAATGCAAAATGATGGTATGTTAGAAAATGGTGATATTGATTTTGAAGCACACTCAATAAGAGAGAGAAATATATTAAAATATTCTGGAAATATGAGTGCTAATGATATACATAATTTATATGAACAAGGTGAGTTAGCGATAGATAGGTTGCAAGAATTAAATACCGCAGGATTGAATACTCAATTTAGTAGCGATATAACTTCAGATACTTATACTTTTGATTCTGAATCATTTAGAGGTGCTGTTGAGCCTAGTGGAAGTGATGGGGGTGTTGATTTAGATGATAATTTAAAACACGGTTTTAAAGTGCAGTCAGATGTAGATATAAACACAGCTTTTGCTTCAGATCCTGATTATGATTTTTTAGGTAGCTTTAATAGTAATTTAAGTAATATGCAAAATACTGTAGATTTATCTAATACAAATAACGCATTTGTAAACACATACAATTACAAAGCTACATCTGATGATGCTAATCCTATTAAGGGTTATACTGATGTAGAGGGTCACGATGTGGGTGGAACATTTTCAGAATTTACACATTTTTTATGGGGACAAAGTAATGATAAATTTGGATTTGATAAAGGTTCTAACTTTCCAAAAAGTAAAACCACTTCTCAAAACGGAAGGTTTTATATAGACGCAACTGCTTTATCTAAAAATAAACCTAAAATTATAAGCGATATTTATACTTGGTCTTCTGAATATGCGACATTAAATAGTTTTGATAATCTGACTGGGTTTAGTAATACTGGTGTTATGTCTTCAGATGGAAGTAGTACTGGTCCTGGACAGTTAACTTCACTTGATTATGTTCCTACAAAAGAAGAAGCTATACTGTTAAGAGAAAATGCTGATAAATTTATAGATACAGTTTTAAATGAGCTTGCAAATAATAAAGTCCTGAGAGACGAAGGTGGTGTTTTGTACGAAGTAACGCATTCACCTACTTTATTGTCTAGTGAAATATTTCAAAATGCTGGTGGTGATGGTTGGAATAATTTAATCAGAACAAATAGCAAAGGCGAAAGAGTTGCATTTCCTGATGATACTGAAGATATAAAATTTAGGGTTGGCGAAGCTAACAATATAGTAGTAAATTTACAATCGATGTTTGATAAATATTTTGATGATATACCTGTAAAAAGAGTTGCTCAGGATGCTATATGGAGAGACTTGTTGCAACATCATGGTTATAATAGAGAAGATTTGCCTAGTGAGTTAAAGTATTTATATGACAAGCCTAAAGGTTATTATCATTGGGAAACAGATAAAAGAATGATGTATGAAGAATGGGTTACCTATACTGCTGATATGAAAGAAAATTATGGTGGAGACTTTCATCAGTTTTTTGAAGAATACAAAAAGTCTGGAAAGAAGTCTATGGGTAAGCAAAAAGATTATCAGACTAGTGAAATTATTGATATTTATGAAGCATTAGATAGAGTTTAAGGAGAGCAATGGGTAAATATAAAAGTTATGAAGACTGGCGAAATAGAACAACTATAAAGCCTACTGCAGTTCAAACAGAACCAGCAAAACCTTTAGGGTTACAATTACCTGGTGATCCTTTAAGTCCAACTGCTAGAAAAATGGGTGTAAAATCTGCAACGCCTAAAGAGCCTACATATACTTGGGTAGATGATTTCTTTTTATTTGACTTTGTTGGTAATGCTTTATGGGGTTTTGGTGAAACTTTTGTAGTACCTACGGTAGCTGATGTTGCTTCTGAAGTATCTGGAGGACCTGATATTTCTGCTCAATTTGGTTCACAAGATTGGAAAGATGAATCTTTAGCAGGTAAAATAGGATATGCTATTGGTACAGGTGCAGGTATATTAACAGGTATTGGGGCTGTAGGTAAAGGTATAGGTCTTACAAGTAAAGTTGCAGGCGCTGGTATGAAAAAGGCTGTTCAAGAAGCAGGTAAAAGTGCAGTTAAAAATTTAAGTGATGATATTGCTAAAGGTATTGTGACAAGTGTGAGCGATGATGCTATGAAAACAGTCATAAAATCAACTCGTTCACAAATTGATGAAGCAGGTAAAGAGGCGGCAGGAAGCTACAATTGGTTTAATTACTTTAAAAGAAAAGAAGCTAGAGTAAATCCTTTCAATAGCGCCCCTCAATTGACAACAAAAATTACAGATAATGTAAAAAAAGAAGTTGCTGAAATGCTTACAAAAGAGCTTGGTGAAGAAGGAGTTAAAAAAGCGGGTAAAGAATCTTTTGAAGAGTCTGTAGAAAAAATGACATCATCTATAATAAACTCTGCATCTCAAACAAGACATGTTCATTTCGGACAATCTATAACTCATAAACTATTAGAGCGTGGATGGAATAAAAAGATGGCTATTTTAGCAGGCGATATAGCTTATGAATCTGTGTTATTAGCAACATGGGATACGATAGCTGGTGAAGCTGGTGATTATGCTGCTCAACAATATGGGTTAAATGAAAATGAATGGGGTTATGAAGAGTGGTATAAAAGAGCTATGCATGGAGCTCAAACTGGTGCAATACTTGCCCCTATAAGATATATACCTGGTGGTAAAGGTGTTCAATTTGGTAAGTCTGGAATGATAGCTGACTTTAAGGCTATGGGTAGCATGCTTAGATCAAGGTTTGGAAAGAAAGCGGCAGATCAAAATGATAGTGCTTTATTAGCATTTATAAATAGTTTTTCTAAAGGTGCTGATGATATAGGTGCTGCGTTTCCAGGCTCTGGTTTAACAAAGTCGGCATTAGATGATATGATTACTAAAGTAGGAAAAGGTACTTCTTTAGGTGTAAATGAAAGAGAAATATTAGAAAACGCTTATAATATAGTAAAGAAATCATTACCTGGAAAAGATGGTTTAATTAGAAAATTACAAAAAGAAATTGTTAGAGATGGTTTTGAATCATTTACAAGGGCATCTGTAGGTTCTTTAGCTATGAACGCAAGAGCTTATTCAGCAGCGTACGATTCAGGTATACTGTTTACAGAAGATTATCCTGTAGACAAGTTAGTGTTTGACCATTGGGTTGGTATGTTGTATATGAAGCGTGGTAAGAAATTTGACCCTAAATCTGCAAGGTTACCTAAGTTTTATGATCAAACAGGATTACATGGTAATGGTAGTGAAATACAAAGATTCTTACAGTCTTATGAAAGGTTAGGTTTTGAGCCTGCTAAGAACGATATATATAATGCATTTACAATAGGGGATACAGATACAGCTGTTAAGTTAATTCTTGATTCAGCTTCTAAAGAATCTAGTATTCAAATAAGTGAATTTATAGAAGGTTCTAGAGCAGAATTTGTAGATATAAATAAAAACCAACAAAGATTACAAGAGTCTATAGATAATAAAGTTAAGTTTAATGAAAGACCTTTGCCTTTTCAAACTCACGTTCAAAAGAAAATTGGTGACTTAATTAAAATTCAAGCTCAACATAAAAAAGATAATAATATAGAAGCTGCTGCTAGAACTTCTAAAGAAGTAAATGATTTGCAAAACTTATTAAATATAGCAACTAAAATATCATCATTATCTGCAGCTGGTATGGTTGGGAAACAAATGAAGTATATGACTCAAGCAGAAGCTTTAGAGTATATTAAAACATTTGATAACTTTAAGCTTAATGATGGAACAGTTATTGATTCTAGTAATTTAGATCTTATAGATACTAAGGTAGAGTTAGCTAAATTAAAAATAACTGAGAACATTCAGCAAATGGGTCATCAATATATAAAGGATTCTTTAGGCGCTATAGGTTTAGATTCTATTGTTAGTGAACAAAATGGTAAAATGTTTGTACATGAAACAGTAAGAGATGCTTTAAAAACTATAAGTTTAGACTATGCTGGAAAACCAATAGCAGATGCTGCTCATTCTCTTTTAGAAACAATTGATTCTGCTAAGGCCGCAGGTAGTTTAGATGTTAGCAGCAAAGGTGTTTCTTGGAATCAGGAAAAAATAGAATTAGGTAAACTTGAAAAGATGTTGGAGGTTTATAAAACTAGCACAGAATCTATGCATGAACTTATGTTTAATGGT
>CETC01050123.1_pt1 | contig 11726 bp, 14 predicted proteins | sample 326911 | NCBI WGS metagenome assembly CETC01 (sample SAMEA2622694, study PRJEB7988) | marine metagenome | isolation source: saline water (ENVO:00002010), including | reverse complement strand
CTGAAAGAAAACGCGTCGCACGCTGAAAACCCTGTCGACGTCGTTTCCGTGTTCACTTGTCCGTTCGTTCTTGAACACAAAGATCACGCCGTTTTGTCGTGCAATCTCGACGCTTTTGGAGTCGACTCGCAAGGCGAACAATTCGTGATTGAAATCAAACACGCTGGAGGATACGCGCGACCCTATCTGAAAGACTGGCAAGCGGGCGAACAGCCGCGCGGAATCGCGCTTGAATACTTCACACAAGTTCAAGCACAGATCGCCGTCACTGGCTGTTCGCGCGGCGTTCTTGTGGCAATGTGTGACAAGGATCTGTTCGTGATTGACGTCAAGGCTGACGCTGAATCAGTCGCGTTGATCGTTTCTGAAATACCCGCCTTCTGGGATAGGTATATCGCGACTGGCGAGCTCCCCCCACCATCGCACGCTGACGGACCAGCGATCGCCGCCATGTATCCGCCGAAAGATCCTGACGCCGAACAAAAAACAGCCCATCGACCCGACATGCGCGACGCTGTGACGTCAGCGCGAGAACAGGTCGATCGGTTAAACGCTGAAATCGGCGAACGGAAGCGCAAAATTGAGCAGATCAAGAACACGATCAAGGCGGAAATGGGATCGGCTGAAACGATGCTTTTGGGACCAGCCCACGAAGTTCGCCCTGTTAAATGGCGAACCGTGAATCCAAAAGGAAACACGGGACGCCAGCCCTATCGACGATTCGCCTTATAAGGGAACAACATGGAACGATCAAGCAATACACCAGATCAAAGGCTTCGGTCAATTTTCACGACGCCTGAACGCCTTGAAGAATTGAAAGCGATCGCGCCTTCTGACATGAATCCGCGTCGGCTGATTTCTTCATATTGCGCCGAAATGCGCGCCGACCGCAAACTGGCCGCACAGTCGCTCGATCTTCACGCTGGCGCCCTTCTTCAATGCGCTCGACTAGGCCTGGCGCCTGGCGCACAGCGCCACGTTTATCTGATCCCGCAGCGCGGGACCATCGACGTCGTTCCTTCCTATAAAGGCTTGATCGTTCAGCTGAAGCGTTCAGGCGAAGTCGTCAGCGTTGAAGCTCGCTGTGTTTACGCGTGCGATCATTTCGAAGTTCAAGCCGGAACAGAACGCAAAATCGACCACAGACCCGACCTGAAAACACAATCGCCCGAAACCATGATCGCGGTTTACGCGATCGCGATGTTCAAAGACGGCTCACATCAGTTCGAATATCTGCGACGGTCAGACGTTGAAGAAGTTCGCCGATCAAGCCGTGGGGCGTCGTCGCCTTCTTCGCCCTGGGTTAAATGGTTTTCGCAGATGGCCAAAAAAACAGCCATCAAAAGGCTAATTCAGGTCATCGGGATTGACGCGTCGGACCTTGCGGCGAGCATACACGCCGACAACGTATCAGAAGGATACGAACAGAAACAGGAACAGGCGCGCGACCTTTCGCACCCATTAGCGCACGCAAGACGACACAGCGACCAGTCACCACAAAACGAAGAAGAAACCCCGTGACGCCGCCTAAATCTTGGGCTTTCACGATATACACTGAACCCGTCGGAAAAGGTAGACCGCGCGCAGCGATGCGCGGCGGATTTGTCAGCGTATACACGCCCAAAAAAACCAAAGACTTCGAACAGACTGTCGCCGACGTAGCGCGCGAGCTTTTCAAAAACGATCCGCCAATCACGTCACCTGTCGCTGTGAAGGTTCTGGCAGCGTTTAACCGTCCCAAAAGCAAAAGCAGAAAGAAAGACCCTGACGGATTGATCCCGAAAACGACGCGCCCCGACGCTGACAACGTCTTAAAAGCTGTGCTTGACGCGCTTGTCGCCGCTGGCGTTTTGAAAGATGACGCGATCGTCACGGACGCGCGATGCATCAAAGCGCACGCGCCGAAAGAAGCTTCGCCTTATGTCGTCGTCTGGATAAGGGAAACCGCAGAAATCGACGGAACCCCCGTATAAAATCAAAAGTCGGTCGCAATTGATTTGCACGTCGAACAGATGTTGACGCGCGCTGACGAATCGAACCCGCACCAGGATCGGCGCGTTTCATATTGTGACCGTTTTGGCTTTATTCCGCACAGCGTCTCCGATGGCATAACGAGCGGCGACCCCTGCTGATCTTTTGCCAGATGCCACAGGTCGGATCGTTTGCTGCATTTGACGAAAAGCGAGTCGCTCGGAAACCCTTCGACCTTGTTGTCATCTTCAAGCGGCGTCAAAACCCCACGCCTTTCCATCCCTGCTGGACGCCTTCTTCTGACTGTTCTTCTGGTATACATCGGCGACTTATCCTTCACGATTCGCGCCTTTCGCGGCGCCACATACGCGAACGACTTCGTCGCACCATCGGCGAAACAGCCTGTCGCCCGCGTCAAGATGCCTTTGAAGTTCGACAAGCTTGTCGATCGGGAATTTAGCGCCCCCGCTCAACCATTCCTGAACCGTTCGCGACGGAACCTTCAGGATCTCGCCTATCGCGACCCCTGTCAGCCTGTTTCCTTCTGGATCCTTCAACCTTGCGTTCATCTTCTTCCCAGACATTACGAACCCCCAAAGATCATGAAATGAACAGCCGCTGATTTGTCAGCCGTTGCCATAGTTTCGACGACAAGCCGATCGCCGTCGTGAATCTTACGAACAGCGACCCAAACGTCGCCATCTTTCGTTACCTTGCCAGACATCATCGGCGTTCCCTTCGCTTCCCATTCAGTTCGCATCGACATCAGCGGCCGCCTTTCTAATCTGAAAGAAGCCCTCAAGTCGCGGATCTTTCATCAGCTCGCGCGCATAGTACGCGCGAAAATTGTTGTTTATCTTGTACGCGTCGCCCTGACTGCTGATCGCGTGATTGTATCTCACGACCTCAATCAGCGCGCTGATACTCCAGCGATCGACGCCCTTCGATTTTGCGTCAAGCGCAAGGCGGCGAAGCTCCGACATAATGTGCGGATTTTCGCTGTTGAACGCCTGAAACCGATCCGACCATGTCAGCGGCTTCGAATCAAATTTCGAAATCCCGTGTTCCCAGCGTTCGACGCGATTCGAAGTTCGCGTGTATAGCTTATCAAATATGTTCAACCTGTAATTCATCATATGATCGTTTTGATTGTTCACTGTGTGTTCCCCTGTGCTTTTGCTGTGGTCACGATAAGCGCCGTGACCTTGCGCTGTCAAGCTTCATGCGCGAAACGCTCGCGCCGCGCTTAATCGTCGAAGTCGAGCTTTTCGAATCGCTTTGAAACGCGAATCGCTTCAGCCTGTCGAACCATTTCTTCAGCTTGTAAGGCTGGATCCGTGTCGTCGAGTTCAAGCGCGCGGAACCGCTTTGAAATCTTAACTTCAACAACCGAACCGTCGGCCAGTTCGTGTTCGACTGTTCCCGACTCTGACGATTCTTCGACAGGTCGCGAAGTTCGACTGAAGACGCCCCCGCGCCAGGCGTTGACGTCGTTCCATGCGTGCCATACTTGCGCTTCCCACGTGTCGCGCTCGACCATCGTCGCGCCCGCGTATTGATACGCGCCCAAGCTTTCCGACGGTTCGGCGACATATACGCTTCCGCTTGTCTGAATGATGCAAACGAAAAGCGATGAATCGTCGTTTCGCTTGGCGACGTAAAGATCGGAACCTTGAAACGCTCCGAAGTATTGCATTTCACGAACGCCTTCAAGCTTCGCGTCGTCCCAATCGATATCAACAGTAGGGCGAACGCGTGTCTGACGCTTGTCGTTTACTGCGACGCCGCCAGCCATTTCAGACGTGATTTCAGTCAGCGCGCCCATCAAATTCGCCGCGTCTTGTTCTGTTCGGGCTGCATTGCTTCCGACGGTCGCGCCAGGCGTAGCGAGCGAACTCGCGCGATGATTCATGACAGCTTCGCGCGCCGCTTCTGACCTGGCAGCCGCAGCGCGTGACCTTGCTTCGACAATCGCGCCAAGCTCGGCGCTGTGCATCGACGAACCGCATCCGCAAACGGGAAGACCGATTTCAATTAACCGCGAAGAAGAAGCGCGCAAAATCATCCCGCACGACGCGTCGGCGCACGTTACCTTGATTTGACGCGACCGCGTGACGCCCCTGTGTGACACGTCTGACCGCACGTCTTCAACGGTCAGCGACGCGTGCGGATAAGCGCCAAGCGTTTCGACAATTTTGAAGGCGACGTCGTCTGTTCCGAATGCACGTTGATCCGACGATGACGCTCGCGAATATCGCCACAGCGAAGGATTCGACCCGCCATGCGCGCGATTGATCAAGCCAGCAGACACGGCGCGCACGTTTCGCGCCCGACACTGAAGCCGATTTTTTTTCAAGACCGACCACGTCAAACAGGAAAGGATCAATTCAACGATCCGGAACTCGTCTGAAAGCTCGGCGCCGATGAAGATTTCAAAATCACCCGTCGACTCGCGCTCAATGACCCGCGCAGCCTGTGACGTGCGTGTGTTCGGTCGCGAACAGCTTACCTTCACGCTTGGGATGCTGTAATCAGCCAACAAAGACCCCGCCGACGCGTCGTTCATTGCTTCAAAAGAAAGCTCGGCCGCTTCGGTCAACCATTGCTCGCGTGTGTTGTTTTCGTTTGACGCTGTCATTTTTTGAACTCCCGTCTTTGTTCTGAACCCAGTATTACGCGAGGATTCCGCGCTTTGCAACAGTTAAACGCAAAAAAAACGCGCGAAACCGTGAAATAGGCTCGCGTGCATCGTTTAACCGTTAAAAAAACGAATCGTTTCGCTTGCGACGTGCTTCAGTTTTGGTCGTTCACGTCTTCTGAAAGATCGCAGGCGCCGCAAACGCACTCCGAAAACGCTGTTCCAAACATGTCACGCCCAGCAATACAGCCGCCACAATCATTCGGACAGGCCAAAACATAATCCCAACCCGGTCGCGCAGCAAGCCACACCAGCCCGATCAATTCATAAATGTTCGGCTTTTCAATCGTCGCTGAAAATAGGCTCATCAAATGACTGAACCAAACCCCCGCGCTTCGTTATCACGTGCGCCTGAAGACTTCGTCGCCCCTTGTATCCGCTTTGATAGTGCCAATCGTCGGAACCGCAGATCGTCGGAAGTCGTTTGACAATTAAATCAGACCGCGTCTGAATTTCTCGATCGCTGTGGTAATGGCCTGTAAACAGATATCGCCATCGGCTTTCGCCCCATATTGACGAAAAGTCGCGCGGTATGACTTGCGACAGCGCGCGCACGTCAAGTCGATCGCCGTGATAAAGCGCGATCAGCGTATCGCCGAACAGGTCAGCCTGGATCGGATTCAAGTCGTCAAGACCTCGAAACGTGACGCGATCGTTTTTCGCGAACCAGCCTTCGAGAGCAGCGCACAGCCAGATCGACGCCATCGCGTCGTGATTGCCTGGACAAAGCCAGCCTTCAACGCTGGCGCCGAATTGCGTCAACAGGTCGATCTGTTCGGCCTTGAATGATATCCAGTCGGCGATCAGTTCGCGCGGATGACCGTCGACATCTTGCGGCGTTCCGCGCGTCGTTTTTCCGTCAATGGTGTCAATGTGAAGACCGTCTGACCCGATCGGAATGATCACTTTGACCGGCCGCCCAAGCGTCGCCACGCGACCGATCAAGCGTTCAAGAACCTTCATCGTTTGTCGCTTTTGCGTCTTCCTATCCCATCGCGCGCCCGTATAGGCTCCCGCGTATTTTCCGAAATGCTCATCCGTCAAGCCGACAAGACATGCGAACTCTTCGCGCGCTTTGTGCAAGTTCAGTCTTGGCGGATCGTATTGCGGCGCGTGTTCCTTGAACCATTGTCGCGACGGTTCGACGACGCGTTCGTTGAATCGCTGCCATTTGTCAGCGTCTTTCTGTACCCTTCGCCATTTGTCGCGCTCGATGGCTTTGTAAACGTCGAGCGTTCGGAGCTCGGCCGCTTCTTTTCTTAATCCTTCAAGCGTCGCGCCTTCAATGTGTTCCTTTGTCCAAGGAAGCGAGTCGTGCGTGACACCTAAAGCGCGAAGAACGCCGATCACGGTCGATCTTGGCATTTCATGCGCGCGGCTGATCTGGTTTACGCTAGCAGGCTTCCCGACGGCTGACGAATAGTCGGCGACGATTGCGTTGACGCGATCCACAGACAACACGACAGGCGCCGAAGCTTTCGACAGATAAAACACATAAGTTCCTGACGCCTTGTTCAGCGTGTATGAATCGCCTTCGTCAATCTTCCCGTCGAGAGTTTCGCGCGGTTCGCTGTCTGGCTTTGTTTCTGCATTTGCGCGAAGCCATTTCGCGAACGCTTTCGCGTCTTGGCGAGAGATCGAACACATCTTCGCAATTTCTGCGACCCCGTATCTTTTCGCCCTGTGTCGAAGCGTCGCTTCCCTGACCGCGTGTTTCTTCAGTAACTGATCCCAGCGTGACACAGGATCAATCCTTTACAATCACAGAAACCGTCGCGTCTTCTTCGGCTTGAATGTTGATCGGCCAGCCCATAGTTTGAAAGAAGTCGACCAGTTCGGTCACAAGGTAAACCGCCATTCTTTCAGCCGCGTCCCCGACTTCGCCGCGTAGAAATTCGACCTTTCCGTCAGGATCCGCGCTGTTCTTCAACCATGCGAAAACAGTCGTCGCGATGAACTCGACGGCTTCGTTCGTTTTGTCTTTATCATCTGCCATCGTTCACCGCGCACGCTTTAGGTCCTTTGACATTCACAGCGCGCTTCCCGTCGACATCGATCGACACTGTGCAAGGCGGCCCTTTTTTGACTGTCACAGCGACTGACTTTTTCGCGGTAATAGTGCCACAGCATGACAAGGCAAAAGCCAGCCCGAACAGCATCAAAACAGGCGCCGCGCCCGTTCCGTTCCCTTCTGACCTCTGCCCTACTGGCTGACGCGTGATCAGCCTTAAAAACATGAAAACGCACGCGCTCACAGCGCCCGTCACGGCGCCGCCTAGCATTTCAGGCGAAAGCGGATTCGCCCCTGTAAAGTGAAGAACAAGGCTGACAGCTGAACTGATCAGCAAACTTGCGCTTGTCCATAGTGTCTTGGATTCGATGTAATCTTTCGATTCTTTCATTTGCTTCCCTTCTTTAATACTCCGACAACAGCTTCGAGCCTTGCAACGACCCTGTGAAGATCGGTCATCGCGGCGCGGAAAACCTTCACTTCAGCCTTAATTTCGTTTTGTGTGCTTTTCAATACCTGAACATCTGATCGCATAGTTCCTAAGATTGAATCGTGCGAATCGACCTTCGCTGAAATGTCTTCGACAGATTTCTTCACCGATTCGAAGCTGTTCGCGTGCGCCCCTACCGTTGAAGCCGCAGCGAGAGCCAGCAGAACCCAAGTGACGACCGTCGCAGCGTTATCCTTGATCCATTTCACAGCGTTCCCTTCGCTTTTGCGCTTCGATGTATTTCGGCCAAGGAATGTTCGCGCTGTTGCCTTTAGTCAACATCCCCTTCGCGCCTGAACCATACCAAACAGCGACGACATCTGGCGCCGCTCTTTCAATGAAGCCGTCGACGCCCTTGACCCCTTCCTGTCTTACAGTGGGCTTCCCCTTCCTGTTCAGGCGCCCTGAAGCTATCATCGCCCCGTGAACAAGGTCGACGCCTTTGTCGCGCCACTTTGTCGCCCTGTCGACGCGCCTGTGGATCGATCCGTAGCACATCGGAACCCACAGATCGCAGCGTTCCAGAACTTCGCGCGTGCAGAACCGACGACCGCGCCAGACCTTTTCGCGTGCGAAACCATTCCAAGCGACAGCAATTTCGCCGCATGTCGCGGCCTTGAATGCGTCGATGAACGCAATCGCGGCGCCTTCTGGATTTGGCGTTTTTGGCGAACCCCAGACGCCCGCCCAATGCTTTTCCAAGTTCAGATAGTACGTCGAAACGCCGAGCGACATCGCGGCTTTCCCAGCCTTTCGCCCTTCAATCTTGGCGTCTTCTTCCGTTCGACAATAGTGATACCCCCAGGCATGAGGATCGACGCCAGCCGAAACGGCGCCTTTGACGACTTCTAAAGCTTCACTTCGTCTGAAATCGCTTCGTTTTCCGTCGGCGATCTTAATGCTGACCGCGTCGAACGCTTTGATCGCGTCTTGCCAACCGTCGTCCAGGTGTTTCTTTTGCCAAACAGTCAAAACCCATTTCATGATCGAACGATACACCTTGCCCCCGCAGATTCGACGATCTGCCCGGTTAAACGATCAAAGCGTCGTCACGTCGGCCGTTTTGATATACCGACCCCCGAAACCGTAAGTCGCGATGAATTGAGAGAAGATCTCAGTTTGCGGCTGATCTGATTCGACAATTTCACACAGTCGGGAAAGGCCTGAAGCATAAGTCGACGCGTCTGGCGATGGCATTTCAATTTCAGCGCCCCATTCGATGAAACCTTTCGCTGTTTTCTGTTCATCTGTTGACCCGCTGATCGGATGGCGTTCAGTGTCGCCCGTCGATTCCGTGTTCACATGAATTCGCTCGTGACTGGCTGTACCGCTGTCTGTGTTTACGAAAACAGCAGGGCCGACAACGGTGTCGGCGCCGTCCCCTGTGACGTATCGCGTGACGCACGGTCGAAACCGCTTCACGCCAGGCCCCACACGAACAGGAAGCGTCGCGTGAAGCGACGTGTACTGATCGACATTCATCACGACGCCTGTCACGGGGTACGACTGCCAATAAAGTCGGGACTGAATACCGTCGATCGTTGTCAGATATTCTGTTCGGGCTGGCGGCGCGGCCGCTGTGATCATGTCTTTTCCCGATCCTTGCTTTTCCAGCGTCGGCGCGACTTCGACTGTCACATAATAAACGTCGATCGTCCCATTTGCCACAGCGCGACACGCGATGATCGGTTCGCTTCCCGTTATTTTCAGCGACGTTGATCGATCTGTGTTGTCAGCTGTCAGCGTCGTTCCTGTCGTTTGTCCGTTTACTTGATAAACCTCGACGTATCCGTCAGATCCCGAACTGTCGTTCGCCCTGACCCTGACAGTCGCTGTTCGCGTCAATAAATCGTCAGGCATCGTAACCTGTGCTTTTCCAATCGTGCGAAACGCGCCAGCCGCTGAACCCGCCAGGCGATACCCAAGCGAATCGGTCTGAATGAAGGAAAAGACACACCATTTCCGATCTTTATAAACCGCTTCGACATTATTCACACAGCGGTTCAGATATTCGGTATGAATCGGCGCCCCTGTTGCCAGAAATCCGTCATCAAACGCTACAAAGCCTGAAGCGTTCATCGCCGAAGGCGTGTGATTCGCGCTCGGATGCATTACGACGCCCGTAATCTGATGATTCGTCGAACCCGCTGTCGTCGTCGTGATTTTGATGAACTTCGCCGTCGACGGAACCGCGCCGCTGACAATCAACCCGGCTGACGTGTTCGGCGCCCCTGACAGCGCGTCAGCGTCTGAACCTATCGAAACCCAAGTCGCCCCATTTGTCGCGCTCCCTGTCGTGTAAAACGCCTGGAGCGTGAACGTATCATTTCCAGCGTATGAAATCGCGGCCTGTATATCATAAGAAATCCCGTCAGCACTAGGCGACACGGGGAAGAACGCCGTGTGAGTCGTCGCCGCGCTGTTCCAGACCATCCCCGTGAAAAGCGCGGGGCTGTGGTAGCGATAAAACCAGTGTGTTCGCTGTGCTAGCGTGTTGACAGGCTCAACAGCGGCCGGAACATATCCGACAAGCTCGGCCTTTTTGACGTGATTATAGTCGCCCGGGATTGTTATTGCCACACTGCCCCCGCTGTGTCTGTGTGCATGTGATAAGCTTGGACCGCTGAATCAGTCGCGCTGAAGGGAACGGTCAAATGTGTTTGACCGTTGACCAGCGGAATCGACAAGCTGTGCGCCGAAATTGTCAAGTAAGTCGTCGAAGAAGGCGTTCCCGTGACCGCGCTGACGGTCACAGTGTCGCCCGTCTGGTCTGTTCCTGGCGAATAAACCAAAAGCTTGAAGCCACCAGGTTCGGCCGCTAGATATGACATCATCAGCGCGTAAAATTTCCCTTCGATTGCCAGAAGCGTCGGATTTGTCGTGTGATTTGTTGACGTCAGCTTGGCCGAAGGCGCCAGCGAATAAGACTGAAAAGCGCCAGCGATCGCGACATAAAGCACCATTTTCCCAGATTTAAGATCGATCTGCTGGCCCAAAACGCGCGCCGTCCCGCTATAACCGCGAAGACCTGTCGAGCGATCCCAGAAATTGAAATGTGAAGACTCAATCCGAATTGCGTCGCCGACTTGACATTCAACCCAGGGAACGACGTCAAGTTCATAAACCAGGCGACCGCCACGGGCTGTGAAAAGCGACCTTGACCATCCGATAATCGCTGGCGCAATTTCATCACGATTGAACCCGTTGATCTGCATGTCGAACGGATGAACGCCGTCGGCGCGTTGACTGACTATGTCGTTGACGACGACGCGGCCCATTTCTTTCTTATAGCGTGTCAGATCGGCGACGACTCTGTTCGGTGTTTCTGGATTTTCTGAAACCCTGACCGATCCGCCTTCAGCCGCTATGATGTGCGCGTCAGTCAACGTGAACGTAAACTCGGCCGTTTCTGTCACGCTTGTCGACACACATGTCAGCTTCATTCCTGTTCCGACGTTTCGCGAAACGATCGCGCGCTGTGACAGCGCCAGGCAAGACCCGTAAACGCTCGCAAACGAAACGCCTTCTTCAATCATGAAGTCGGCTGAAAGGTCAGACCATGCGCCGTCGAGTTCGGTCGCGAAATTGTCATCGATTGATCTTATGTCGTAACCCGATCCAGCCGGAAGCGTGTCGAACGTCCCGTCGTCATTATTGCCACGCCCTGAGCTGTAAAGCATCCGACGCATTGTGTCGACGACTTGGCCGCTGTCAATAAAGCAAAAGCGACAGCTGATGCTGTTTGAATTTTCGTCGCCCAGCGTTTTTAGCAGATCGTTGATATTTCCCTTAAAATTCACGGTCTGAACCGTCAGTTCGTTATTTTCGACTTCCTTGTTCTGATACTCAATCACGAACATCTCGCCGTTTCCTTCAATGACGACATATCCTGAAGAAGGGACGTTTGAAGGATCTTCGTCGTCGAGCGTAATTGTCAGCGCGCCAAGTTGTGACCCGTAGAAAAACATGATCGGCGTCGGAATCCAGTGGTAATTCGTGTCGCCGACTTGTGTCACGTCCAAGATCCCCGTTTGCGTGATGCCTGAACCTGGCCCGCCCCAGCCTTCGAACATCGAAGAAGGATTGTCTGCGAAGCTGAACTCTGAAAACCCCCACACAATCGGCGACCCTATGTCGAGAACATTTCCCGCGAATGTCGTCGCGCTTGTGAACGCTTCGCCCGTGTTTTCGACTTTAGCGCGAACGAACATCTGTCGAGTTTGCCACGGATGCCAAGAAGGCTTCCCGTCTGGCGGAATCATCACGGACGACTTGTCAGCGCCATTGAAAGGACCACCTTGAACGAACTTCGGAAGACTGGCAGGCCAGTAAGTCGTCACCCCGTCTGTCGCGACTTTCGCCATCCAGGTCATCGCCATCAGACCTTGAAGAAAGCTCATCTTATAATATGTTGACGCGCTCAATGTCGAAAACGGTTGAAAGCTTGACGGCGACGGCTGATTTCCAGCAGACCACGCGGCCGCATCTTTGTCGGCGACATAATAAACGGACGCCTGTGGATTTATTCTTACTTTTGGATCTGGTTCAGGTCGCAA
>CETC01069801.1_pt1 | contig 11753 bp, 20 predicted proteins | sample 326911 | NCBI WGS metagenome assembly CETC01 (sample SAMEA2622694, study PRJEB7988) | marine metagenome | isolation source: saline water (ENVO:00002010), including | reverse complement strand
ATGGGTCGTTTACATGTCCCATTCGTCATCATCGTCCTCGTCGTCTTCTTCACTCTTCTTAGAAGATGGCTTTTTGGACTTCTTGATTCCCCACTCGTCTTCGTCGTCATCATCATCGTCGTCGTCATCATCGTCGTCGTCACTTGCCTCTTCTTCATCTGACTCGTCATCGAATTGGTCCCAATCTACATCATCTTCATCTTCCCAATCGTCGTCTTCGTCGTCTTCGGGCTCTTCGTCGAGGGTGTCCCAATCTGCATCTTCCCATTCAGGGTCCCATTCGTCCTCTTCTTCTTCAGGTTCGGGTTTCTTTGAAGCGGTCTTCTTCGACTTTGTCTTCTTCGCTGAAGAACCTGCGTTGTCTGCAAGGTCTACGTTAAGCAACTTGATAGATTCGTTCTTCTTCAAAGCAAGGCTCGGTTCGAGCCAGCCCGATAATTTGTTCTTCGCTGATTCAAGGTTCTTACCCGAAATCGAAATGCTGATGTTGAAATCAAACTCCTTCATGTACCTGCGCAGGTGAGATAAGGAGATAAGTGAATCGGTCATTGGCGATAGATTGTTCACAAAACCGTTATAGGCATCTACTCGATGGACCTGTCATGGCGAAGGGCAACTCAACAGTCGAAGACGCCTTTACCACCATCAGAATACGCCGGTTTGACCATGACCGACTGATGGCTCTTCGTCGTGCGAATGAGACGCATTGGGAAGTAATCCGTCGTCTCCTTGATTCGCACGATTTGAGAGAGGATTAACATGTCCAAGGGCGAAAGAAAAGTACAGCAAATCAAGAAAGCGTTCGTTGCATTGCACGAACGGGACAGAATCAACGAAGTTTCTATCAGAGAAGTCAAGAATTGGCTTGATGATAACACGCGTGACGGTATGACTCTCATGCGACTCGCTAACTTCCTATCAAAGAGACCATCATTCAAGATGGTGCGCAGAGAGCGCAAAGTCGGCACCAATCAAACCGAATCGTTTTGGACAATGCCTGACGTAATGGTGCGTGAAGAATACATCGAAGCGCGAAACACTGCAAGAAGGATTGGTTGGGTAACTGACTACGGTAGATGCTTTGATTGCAGGGAAATGAGCAGTCTGAACGCTGATGGTGTATGTTCTAAGTGCGAGTGGAAGTATCAAACTGCGTGAAATGTGCAACACATATGTACTTCATGTACACACATACAATGAAGGAGGAAGGTATCAATACCTTTCTTCTTCCAGCAGGTTCGTCCTTTTTATTGAGGGGCGGACAGGCTGATAAGTAACTATAATCCGAAAAGGTATAGAGGGCATTCATTTGCCTTTGATACAGAGTAACAACTCTGTATAACCGCCGAATATGCAGGCGTGGAGAATATCGGTAGTGAACTATCCAAAAGACATAGCAGTAGGTTGTTGTTATAACAGCAACTTATTGTGAGCAAAAGATTGGATAAAGTGAATTGATTTGTCCAAGATTCACACAGTAATAAAGTGTAAATGTACACCACATATGTGGTTCACACACACATGTATAATGAAGAAAGGAAGAGTCCTGATAACGTAGTACTATTGAGGAAACAGTAGTGCTACGGAATTAGGCGTGGTCATAGGGGACCATGTTCCTTCTTCACAGAAGAGAGAGAGGAAGGAGTGCCCCGAGGATGTTGGGAAATTATGAATCTAACCCTCCTCTCTTCACAGACCAATGCGGGTTCGTTAGAGCCCGCAGTCCTCTTGAGGCTTAACTTTCGAGTTTATTCAATGCCTCTTGAGGAATCGCAAAAGTCCTACCCCTCCAAGGGTAGGCAAAAAAAAAATCTCCTAAACGTAATGGAGATTACTGTAACGAGGTGGTAGAATGGGCGACAGCCCGGGGGCCGGCCGGTGGAAACACCGCACGGAACGCCACAATTAGCAATATTTAGTTGAAAAACAGGACTGCGACTACAAAGAGAACTAAGTGCTTGTGTTCACGCAAAGGTGTCGTCCCGGGTCATGCCGGCGATACTGACACAAGAGGAAACTCGCGGGAGTTACGGTAATCGTTGAGATTACGCGTGGATTAGCATCCACATAGATGGTTACAGGGTTTCCGTTGACTTGACAAAGTCAAAAATAACCCGGGGCAGATGTGCCCATAAACTGTTCGGGTGGCACCCGAATAGAAATAAAAAAGCCACAGAATGCCACATGAAGATTTGGCGGATAATGAGGTTGAGATAATAATTGACAAGAATGGACAAGTTTCAGTTCGCGGCAATAATCTTGACAACATGGAAGAAATCAGGGGAATGCTTGCTGAAATAGGCATTTACTTGGAAAATTCCGAGGCTCAATGAGCCTCACAGATATAGCGCAAACAGACTATTTACTCCGGAGGTGATTCTGTCACCACCCCAGCGAATAGGCGCGTTGACTATCCCATATGAGGTTCCGATACTTGTATGGAGCGGACGTAAGTCCAACCAAAATCGGATAGAACCACAGCAGAAACAGAGGACCTCTTCTGCACTAATTCGGTGAGAATATGGTGGTTTGATAACGTCCTCGGTGTACACAAATCTACGATTTTTGCCGGTAAAACGGTAGAATGAATAGAGGCGTGTCAGGTAGGGTTTGGGACCATTGTAATGATGGTATGAAGAAATTACCGATATACGGCCGTATATTGGTGATTTCCTCGTAGTACAGAAAAAAGTGCACCACATATGTGGTTCACACACACATGTATAATGAAGAAGGAGAGGGGAGTATTCGAAAGAACCCTTCAGAAACACAAAACTTCTTCACAGATTGGCACCCATGATTGGGTTTTGTTGATAGTCAAGGGGGATTACGATTGAACACTTGTGTTCATGAATAGTCCAGCCGAGATGATTGAGCACTTGTGTTCTTTCATCAAAGCAACTCTTGAAAGGAGAAATTCATGATTGGGTGTCATCACAAATCAAACACAGATTTGATAGATTTTAACAATCACTAAGCCGATGGTCACTTCATACATGTATGACGTGACTGTCGGCTTTACTTTTTTTGTGAAGACCATGAGTAGCGATTACTCCGTTTCGCGGATGGAACCTATGGGCGAGAGATGGATTTCTCTACGACCCCATAGCAGGTGACGAGACGAAGGCAGAATGGAACTGCCATGGAGACATGCCTGCCCTAAACCAAATTACCTTCACATAGTAATACAATAGACTGCATCAAAGGAGGTGATATATTTGATTAGCAGTGTTTGGGGGTGTCTCAATAGCGGCGAGGCACCCCCTTAGAACCTAAGACCACACATCGTAAAACATATTCAGTCCCGCTAACCTTGAATATGGACCTTAAAGAAGGTAGATGGTAGGAACAGAAATGCCGGATAGAAAAAGGACCGGTTGTAGAGTTAACATGTCGAAGAAGTCAGATTCTAAGACGGTCAATAAAGTGGAAGTCCGAAAGGAAAAGAACAAGGCTCCGAACCTTGTTCCTTACTGCGGTCAGTGCTTCCACGGGATTGACCACAAATGCAACTTACAGTAGCGATTCGGAATCGAATGCTGTTTGTTACGGGACGTAATGCGTCCCACAGGTGAGACCAATGATATATGCAAAGTTGGGGGCAAAACCCCGTAAAACTCTTTCTTAGCATGAGGTGAGCAGAAGAAAGGTCGGGGGCCACCAAACCCCCGTAAACTGAACCTTCTACCCGCAAGGGTGAACTGCACTTACCATAGAATGGGTTCGCGTAAAGCAAATCCGTACGACCCTCTTTGGAAGGCCCTCCGGGCTGAAGGATTGGAGCACGTTGGCCGCAAGGCTATCGCGCTTCTTCCTCCGGCTCCGGTCGTTGCTTCTAAGGCTAAGAAAGGTGTGGAAGAGCGCGTCTCTTTCAACATCTGCCATATGTCTTGGAACTTCGATTCTTGGGCGTTGCTTGAGGAGTTCATGCCCACCCTTGTGGTGTGCGTGGCTTCCATGTTCGAATGAACATGAGTAGGGTTGTACAGAACCGCCTGTACAACAGTGTCTTCGGACACTGCGGGAGCGGTACTTCGGCTGAAATGGTAGTCAGTACGAAGGGGCACGTCGACTTCCTGCCCGCGAGATATTAGTCTACGATAACGTATACTTGCGAAAACATACCCGATGAATAAAAACAGTGCGCGTAAAACAGTACAAGTTCATCGTATCGCCGTAAGGTGGAACTGCCGTAGCCTGAACAGCCGGTAGATGCGAGAAAGTGCAGGGTTTAGTACCTGCGATTACAAGAAACTGTAAGCAAACATTACTACAAGGAGGTGACAAATTGTTTAGCAGTGTCCGGGGAGCGTCTCATGCCCGTGCGGCGAGGCGTTCCCCTCAATTCGAGGCGATTATGAATCGCCATCACGCATTCCCGCCGGGAATGCTTTTCACGGTGCTGGATAGCACCAAACGGGCCACCTTCGGGTGGCCCAACTTTATTTACAGGGGCCTGTAAAGGCCACAGATGTCAGGAATACCTGAATATTTTCTCGCACGAAAGCGTGATTGGCGAACCAAGGACTTGAAGCCCACCGACAATTGGGATGAGGCTACACTCCTTTGGGACGCTGGCGAATACGTGCGAATCGTGAAGCCCGGTGATACATATGACCGGCTTCAACAGTTCATCAACTCTCAATCTTGATGAAACCACGGCCTCATGGGCCATAGAATGCAATTCAAGGATTGTATCAAGCGAGTTGTTCGTACACACGACATCGGACAGTTGCGAAAGGAGTACATCGTACTCCACGACGGTAACCGCTTTGCGTTGAAGCATGTTGACGAGTTCGTTCGTCAGTTCATTCTTTCCAACGCGAAGAAGGTATACACTGCTCACTTCGAGCACGTAGCACGCAAGAACGCGAACACTCTGCCTATGAAGCAGATGTGTTCCGCTTGCAATGCGGCTCGAAACGGGCAGTATGCCGTCGCTCGCGACACGCTGAAACGCTACGGCATTTCAGCATGATGTTGGGTGGGGATAATGTGTCACCGAGTGCTTGGGTGACCGCCATGGTTGGAGTCGAAAGACGAAGGCTGTGACAAACGAGTACATTCGGACCTATGGTCCACAGATGTTGTCTGATGATGATGTTACACAGCATGTATGCTTTCATCGCCCAATCAAGGGCGAAGCATACACGATATGCGGACACACATACACGGGAAGGCATGTACCATTTGCTAACCGAGTAAAGTGCCCGACATGTGGTAAGACGGGAACCATTCAATTGGTTAAACCCAACTACATGATGGAGAAGTACAAGAAACTGTATTCATCTCTGTCTTGACCACAACCGGCCTCATGGGCCACAGGTTTTTCGCCCCCAAAGTCGTGGATACGGGCGGTCTCCCTCACCTTCGGGTGGAGGCCTTAATGAGACAGACGCACGGCCTACGGGCCACAGAAAATGGCGAGAAGACAACACAAATGTCCGTCATGCGGCCGTATACACGGTTCGAAAAGGAAGAACGCCCGCAATATGTATTGCGAGGTTTGTTGTCCTCCTTTCAAATCCCTCTTTCAACAGGACACGAAAGAAGAAGAAACCCGTCGGAAGATTAACGAATCTATCGACATGGAACAAGAAATCTTGGAAGCCCGTCAGAAGATTGACGAATCTATCAAGATTATCGAAGACTTCGAAAGAGAAATGGGTTTGAGAGGTTAAGGCCCCATGGGTCACAGATGAATTGCCCACATTGCAATGAAAACATCACGGTCCGGCTCGAAAAGCCGGGTAGGAAGGCGGCTCGACGTCGACTTCTTCGTGCTCGAAGAGCACAACGGCTATCAGAACTCCGTTCTGAAAAGCCAACTCAACCATCGGACACACCAAAGAACCCGTATATCACTCCGGTTCGCCAATCCGAGGAAGAGTAACCGGCTCAATGAGCCACAGATGCCTCGCCGCACAAGAAAAATGCCGTATGGAGAGGGATGTCCACGGCAATGGAGACGCAAACTGCGTCGGCAAGGAAGAAGGGAAGCAATGGATGAAATGATGGAATACACCAAGTCATCCAAAAAATCCCGGGGCTAATGGCCCCACAGATGTCTGAAGATGTTATTTCTGATGTATCGTTAGCCGTTAATGACGGCGTCACCGTTCTTTCGAACGGTGTCAAGGTGGTGAATTCTTCACCACACCCATTTGTCTTTGACGATGGGACAGTAGTGCCACCATGTGGTGCTACGTTGAACGCTCAGTTCATCGAGCGTGAAACAGGGTCTTTGCCACTCACCTCTCACACAGGTGAGCGTGTGACTTTCGTGGTCACGGACAAGGTCCCAACGGAGGAAGGTACTGCTTTCCTCGATGCCGTCCCTGACGGCGTCCTTGTACTCGGGTCGCTTATCGCGGCTGAAGCCTTCGGCTTCCCGGTTGTTCAACCGGTCCCCACGCCGGAGACGGCTGGGCGAGGTACTGCCCCCGCTGATAGGCGGGTCCGGTCTGACCGGTTCACTCGCTTCGGCGAGTGAGGAACGGCCCTATGGGCCACAGAATGAGCGATAAAACGTATACCGCTGACGACCTTGGAAAAGAAGTGACCCTCAACATTGATGGTGTTGCTCTCCAAGATGTAGTGGTCGAAGTTGCACTACCCGGAAGGGGAAGCATAATCGGCCCGACTTTCGTCTGCGCTCATATTTTTGCTCGTTTGACTATGATGGCCTCAATGATGCAGGCCTCCGAGCACGCCAACAAAGAGCGTGACGATTGGTCAGACGAGATGGCTTGAACAAGCCGACCGGTCCTATGGGCCACAGAAATGAACTATGTAAAGAAAGCAAGAGTTTTCACCGTCTGCATGACGGTGTTCGTCTTTGGGTTTTTCATAACCCTTTGCTCGAATTTAGGCTAATGGCCACAGGTGAACCACACAAATTTTTACTTGAATTTGCTCAACAGACAAGATGTTGAGAAAACAGTAGAGTACAATCCTTATACGGATTCAGTAGTCTACACCTTTGCCCACCGAACGTGGGTGTTTACAATCTCACAGCAAGTGTGATTACGAGTCAATGACTCATAGAAATGTTCGATAACAAAAAAGAATATGAGTTCTACGACCCTGAATTTGGGCCGACAGAACGAACTGATTGGAAGGAGAACTACAAACAGTTCTTGAGAGACGAGGATGCGCAATACGTATACCCGACTTTCGAGAAGCCGAAGACGGTCACAATCATGAGAGGACTCCCCGGCTCGGGGAAATCTACTCACGTGCGTGACAACTTTCCGGACGCTGTTGTAGCATCTGCTGACGATTTCTTCATGGATGAAAACGGCGAGTACGTTTTCGTTCCATGGAAGATTGGTGAAGCCCACCAATCCTGTTGGACCGTTTTCATTAACGCTGTATTCAACAGGGAACGTAACATTGTGGTGGACAACACCAACATGTGCGGATGGGAATACACCAACTACGTACTACTTGCACGCAAGATGGGATACGAAATTCAAATTCACACGATGAAGGCTGGCTTAACAGACGACACCAAACTGACGACGCTTGCAAAGCGGAACTCACACGGCGTTGACTTGAAGACAATCAAATCAATGAAAGAGCGTTTCGAGCCTGACTTTGGCGAGAAATACGTATGACGGCCTTATGGGCCATAGTCTGGTAGTTACGAGGTGGCAATACCCGCCTTAATCGTCCGAGGGTCGCCCCCTTGGGGCCTTGTAGCAACCTCGTTTGGGTGGAGGTGTCCCACCGCTTGAGTTTTCGTGCGCCCAAAGCGCGAGGATTAGGTGGGTGCTGGACACCCAAACGTAGAGAATCCGTTATAGACGGTACGAAGCATGGCTGTTGCATGGAAGACTATCACGTACGATGTCAAGTTGCCGCAATGCTGTATGTTGGAGGACAAGTAAAGTCCTACGAAGAAGCCCTCAAAATTGCTGATAGCATGTTGAAGGCTTCGCAAGCATACCAAGGTTAAGTCGACATATGTCGGCAGTTTGAGATGTGTAGACTGACACCACATATGTGGTTCAGTCACACTTGTATAATGAGAGAAGAAGGGTTCTTCTCTCATAACCGAGTGTCGCGGAATCACCAAGTTCCGAAGTCACTCGGTTATCTGTATTTTACAGAAGGCTGTAAAGCCATAGACAAGTATGCAATTGAATTTTGCAAACGGATGGGGAGTCTCCATCATCGACTTCGGTTACGGAGCCGATGAGGGACTCCTCGAACTTGCCGTCCTCAAGGACGGACACCTGCACTATGCGAACCCCGTTTCTATGGGGGACGTTCGCGGGTGGCTCACTGCGGAGCGAGCAAATGACCTCGCTTCCGAAGTGCAGTCTTGGACACAAGACCAAACCTTCCCTGATTGGGAAGATGAGGAGGAGTGACCGCCACGACCCTATGGGTCACAGATTACGCGTATTGTAAATCTATGAGTGCTCCCCTCGCGGGAGTTGGCCCTCACAAGGGGCTCCACGGGAAACCGTGCCTAATCATAGTCTTACGCGGGACACCAACACTCCGGCTCGGCCGGTTGGAGTTGGGAAGTGTCTTACCGGGGAGTAGCATGAAGACTCCCAAGGTAAGGCTTGGGTATGCCACGTTCAAAAGTGGCATAATGCGCAATTGAACGCAAGAAGAAAAAAGACAGGACATTTGTTTGCCGGTAACCAACCCGGGGCTTTTGGAATGTTCGCCTTCGGGCGAAGATGGTGTGCCGGGAAGAGGAAACCCGGTTGTCCTTGGAATTTTACATGCCGTACGTGGGTCTTGGCACCCACAGGATGTATTACGAAAGGGGACCCCCTTCGGGGGGATACGGAATCATGTCTGGGCCTGCACTAACACTGCGGGGTTCCCGGTGATTCTAACGTGATTGTGGGTTGATAACCACGATACACCGACTATGACGTGAAAACCAAAAAGTCGGCACCTGACACAACCGAGAAATCGGACTCGAGTAGACTAACCCTCGAAAGGGATTTTCTGAATTGCGGACCAGCCGGTTTAAGACCGGACGGGCCGAAAGGTATCAATTGGTCAAGAGGGACTGCTGAATAAGCAGGTCGGCGTTTAGTCGTTTACCGAAACAAGGAATGGACACGTATCAAACGATAGGATTTATCACCAGAATGCGTCTTACGGTTAGTTCCCTTCCTGTGGATAACTCTAATGCTCTTGGGAGATGTAGCCGTAAGACGTTAAATCTCCTGCCAATAGAGCCTCCCCATGCCTCCCCGGAGACACATAGAACATGATAGCAGGTATCAGTGTTAGTACCGTAATGCGGTATGCTGGTTCTACAAGTAGAACCAACCAATATGCCGGAGACGGCACAGCAAGTCTGTCTGATAGCGTAAGGGCTCTCATTACAGACATGAAGAAAAGAGGCTATACGCCGGAAAATTCCAACTTATTGAAGAGAGTTTAGTTGGTTACGGTCGAGAGGCCATAGAGGTACCATGTCAAATAAAAAGACTAAGGAAAACCGACAGGCTGGTAATGCCAGCCAAAAAGGCAAGGAGGTAAGTCACCTAAAGCAAGGTCGTAAGACCAAGCGGGTGAAGGGCCAAGATGCCAAAATGGGAAGTCGCGGTGCTTATGACCACGCACGACCCATCAACAACAGGAAAAGCAAGAAGCACGTTACAAGCCGAAAGGTTACTGCTTCGCGCGCCGCTGGCAACGGAAAGCCGCGTGTGGAAAAAGCCCCTCCGGGTAAACTTCCACGTGGCAAGAACGGTGACGGAAAGCGGTGGGTTCCTTGGGTAGAGATTCCAAACTCTGCACAAGTACACCACTACTACTACGTTATTCGTGAGATGCTTGAAGGCGCGGTTCCTGCTGATGTGAAGGATAGGGCACACCGCCTTGGAGTTCAACAGTTAGACCTACACGGTCCGACAGTAGGGAGCGTTGAGTCGCTCTTGACGAACTCACCACGACTTCGCCGTGATTGGCGTTCAGTCGTAGGGATTCTTCGTATGTTGCATGAAGACAACTACATTCCGGCATCCTTCGTTGAGAAGGTGCTGAAGAACCACCCCTTAACGGGTGCGAAGAGTGTACAAGTTGTGGAAGACACGTCAGTGGTTGAGGACTTTGTCCAAGACCGTGTTCGTGCAAGCAACAAAAAGTGGGTGTCTGAAGCGAAGGCTTCGTACGCTCGCGCAATCACAAAACTGCGTGAAAACTTCAATGAGTCATTCATGGAAGAGCAACAACAGTTGTTCCCCGGACTTACAGAAGAACAATACATGCAGGCGGCCGATAAGGCTTGGGCAGGATGGCCGGAAAATCGTAAGATGCCGGTTATCGACCACGATGGACAGACATTCGTTTGTAAAAACGAACAGGCCTTCGTTACAGCCCACATGACGCGACGCGCCTACAAGGCGGCTCGCCGTCTCCCGACCCTATTCAGGATGTCGGGCGGCATATCCTACGAAGTGTTGGAGGATAACGAATTCAAACGCAAGTCTGACTTCGTAAACATCGAATACGCAACCAAACCCGATGGTGGAGTTTGGTTCGCAGTCGTTAACGGCGGGAACAAGAAGAAGAGTGCAAACTCTCCGTTCCGCTCACAATACTGCCAAATGTCATCTCACAAAGATGCAAGGCTGTACATTGACGACATTGACACGCCGAAGTCCGCTACAACGGACCACATTCAGCGTGCACCAAAAGATGTTGCTCCTGAAATCACTGACGACATGTCTGTGCCCGAAATGCTTCGGGTAATGGAAGACAGAGGATGGAGTGCTGGACGAGTCAAGGCTCGTCCGGAACGAAAGCGTCAACCGAAGAGGACACGGAAGGTTCAACCCTCCCGTGGCAAACCTCGAGTCGGCCGCAAATCCCGAGAGGGATGAGTGGGGACGGGCTAATGGCCCACCCACATAGTAAATTGATTGAAGGCGAGGCCTGCGGAAACGCGGCTTCGTCTTCATTTTTTTTTGGTGACGAATTTAAGTACTGTCACCTTAGAGGTAACGACATGAGTCATTACACTGAAGTGAAGTCCGCTTTCAGCATCGAACATAGAGATGAACTGATTGCGACTTGTAAGGAACTGTGGCCCGAAGCCACTGTCCTCGTCGCCGACGAAGGAAAACACGTAAAATGCCGTGGTTGGCCGGGTCAGACCCCGCGTAACTGCGACATTGTTGTGAGATTCCGTCGACCGACAGAAGAAAAACAAGGTAACTACGACATTGGCTTCGTTAAGAGAGCCGATGGTTCTTATGCCATGATTTCGGATTGGTACGCTTGCACGTACCCCGAAGCAACCAACGACAAGGGACGTACAGGTTCCGCGGCGGTTGAAGGCATGTTGAAGCCAATCTACACCCGACGTCTGATGAAGAAGACGCTGAAAAAGAAGAAGTCCCTGAAAGGATTCAAGGACATTTCAAAGAAGGGTGACGTGATTACTCGAAAGAACAAAGACGGAAAGGAAATACGCTACGCGCGTTTGAAATTCCGCAGGGCGGGGCTGTGATAGAATGGCTCTGAAGAAACCTGAAATTGTCGAAGTACTTGTGCCGATTGACGACCCGAATGAGGCAATCGTTATTGACGCGCTGAATTTTGAGGGAGACGCTTGTTCTCTCGCCACCGCAGAGTTCGAGAAGGCTCTTGGTAAGGTTGAGAAGAAGAAGTTGAAACCTGAATTCAGAAAGAAAAAGGCAAAGGCTCAACGCAACATTAAGTTGGGCAATTGACCGGGGAATAGTCCCCATAGAATGAAATTTAACTGA
>CETC01014285.1_pt1 | contig 11773 bp, 20 predicted proteins | sample 326911 | NCBI WGS metagenome assembly CETC01 (sample SAMEA2622694, study PRJEB7988) | marine metagenome | isolation source: saline water (ENVO:00002010), including | reverse complement strand
AGATAAGGTGGATCTACATCCTCTATGTACTTCTTTATCATGTCAGAAAAATCTAGTTTGTTAGCGTTACCCTTATATAATAAAAGTTGATTAGATATCTGGACTAATTTTTCAAAGTACAAGGTATAATCACTAGCGTTACTATACTCAACATCAAGTGGTACTTCTTTGTAAGTTGCTCTCATTATCATCTGTAAATACTTGGAACCTGAACCACCAATCGTAGGAATAAGAACTCCTTCATCCGGGGATGTCGCATCTGCACCCTCAAAGTCCACACCAAGCATATTACTTAACGTTCTGTAATCCTCTCTTCCCATTACATCGGCAGAGTCTAAACCTAGTCCATGAAACCCGGTAGCATGTAACGTTCTAAAGTGTGGAAAGTCATCCTTTGTAAGATTAAACTCTGCACATGCCCTATCAATAAACTCTCTTATGGCTTTGGTCGTGAATGAAACTACACCAATACGGGAAGGACTTATCCCATCAGCAAGAGCATTCTTCACTTCTTGTATCAAAGTGTAAGTTTTACCACATCCTGGTGGACCTAGTATTAGTTTACTATTCTCTATCATTCGAATAAACTTCTAGCTCTCTTTTCTTCTAACCATTTTTCAACGTCCTCTCGAATCCATCTGGCTGACATTCTTTTTGTATTGTCATCACCAAACTTAATTGGTTTTGGAAAACGTTCCTCCTTCACCCATTTGTATATGGCTGACTCCGATACGTTTAACCATTCTGTTATGTCGCCAATCCTCATTAGCTTAGAAGGGTATTTCGTCATCACCTATTTCCTCTGTTTCTAGTTTCACTTCTTCTCCTTTAAATTCTGGAACCCACCATACTCTTATTGTTGTTCGATCCCCCGATTCCTTTCGTATGCTCTTGTGTCCACTGCAATCATTGTCCTCATTTAGTTTCTTCAACTGTTCTTGTATCTGCGCTCTGGTGAAATGTGTGAACTTACGATTGTTCAAAAACTCTACGAGACCAGACATAGTAAACATGGTTAATCCCTCATCTGTCCAAGGCTTACCATGTATAAGTTCCTCTGGATGTATGGCTCGTATTCTGTTCGTACAATAAATACGTAGAAGCTCTGTAAACTGACCAGATACTTTCAGTTCCTCCGGAACCTCAAGCTTTGTTGCATCTTTTAGCAGTTGAGATATGGTTTGATGCCACTTGTTTGGACGCATGGTAGGTGGCATTTCAAGTATCTGCTCCATGCAAGCACGTTGAAATAAAGTTTGATTTTGCAATTGCTCTGTGGATAGTTGCACTCTTTGTCCAGCAACATCTAAAAAATAAAGTCTTGGTTCTGATAATAAGATAGTCAAACTACCAATGGCAGGCATCTCTGGTCCTTGATCACCCACGCCATACTTTCTTGTTACACAAAGCTGCTTGTCACAATAACTCTTGAATGGTTCTTGTTCACACGTGTAAAAATATTCCTTCTTGTCCAAAGATTTCTGTAAGTTCATCACTTCTTTGGCATCTAGTGGAGTTGTAAACATTTGACGATTCATTGTCTCGAACTCCTTGACCCAGTCATCTGGAGTCTTCAATCGACAGTATACTCCACACATAAATAACTTTTTATTTCGGTCCTCGCTACTTGGACCATCTGCAAATAAATGTTCCAGACATGGTGGGCCATCTGTAAAATATTTTCTTTTACCGGAAACAGAACTTTTCTCTAGCTTATCTATAGATATTCTGCTTTTCTGCATGAACTCTACAAACTCATCAAGCTCCATTGCTTCCCCTTTTTTGTTAAAGCAATACCTTTGTGTAAGTTCTGCTTTGAAATAAGGTAAGTTAATAAAGTTACCTACATCTCCACGTTCTGACAGTATCTTATCTTGCTTTGGAAATATCTCACATCCACTATGACCCAAAGCCACCGCCATTTCTAATAAATATTCTCTAACAATAGACGCTTGTTCGTAGTGTGATAAGAACAAGAACAAGTGCGCTCCCCCGGATTTAGATCTGCAATGCACCAGAGGTAGTTTTAGTTTTTGTATTTTCTGCTGCAGTGTTTGATGATCTAGGTCATAAACATCCACATCCAAGGCCCCCCATTTGCACTCGTTCTTGTCATTGATGGGGATAGCACCTACCCCCTTTTGACCATTGAGATGGCCCTTTAATAACTCAATGGTCAATGGCTCACGCACAATGCGACTATCCGCATCGGCCTTGCCATTCCTACCAATTCTCCCCACGTTGGTAGTACCATGTGCCACCTTCGATCCCTCAAAGGTGGCAAGCATTTGTTGAGCTAGTGACATTAGAATGGAATCTCGTCACTGTCCTTATCAACTTTTGTTTGTGTTTGTTCAGGTGAATCTGTTTTAACTTCACCCTTGGCACTTGAGACATGCAAAGTCTTAGCCTGGTTAAAAAGATTACCATCTTGAATCAAACCAACTTTAGTAACAGAATAGTTAAAGTAAGTTTGATTTTGTTTATTTGTCTCCTCTACAGTTTTAAGCATCCAAATGTTACCAAAGATAGGACATGGAGCAATCTTATTAGTCTTTGGATGAGTGATTGTCTGTAAGTTGATCTGTGTTTTCCACCTACGACTAACCTTGAGTGCTGTACTTTTCATATCAAGAACAGCTGGTGTCCAAGAACCATCACTAGATTTTACCAACACAACATAGTTATCTGCCTTAACAACTTCATTGCCATTTGGTAAAGTTTCTGTTGCTCCTTCTCTTGTTGTCTGTGTAAGTACAGAATCTTTGGGATCTATCTCACCTACAAATCCACCACCATCATCAAGAGATACCCATTCGGTATATTTAGTCTGAACGTAGCAAGGCACGATCTCTACACCTTTATCCCAATATTCTTGAGTAAGATTATTAAAGATATCACCTTGTCCACAACCATCTATAAACTTAGCATCAGACTTCTTAATCTCTGGTGACATGGCTTGTGCAATACGAATAAAAGGCATTTGCATTTCATCACTTGCAAAATCGGCCCCTGCACCTGCCATACTAAATAAATCATCAGCTAATTCTGTAGAAATTACTCCGTCCTTAACTGCATTTGCTACTGCGTTTGCCATTATGCTTTCCTCCCTATACTAGCAACGTTTCTTACATAACCTCCCAACAAATCTAGATCTAAAGAAATGCCTTTCTCTAATCCATCTTTGATGAAACTTTTTAATGTACTTGCATGAACTGAAGTCTTTTGAACTGGATCAAAACCTTTATCTTGTAAAAGACCAATCACATCACCAGCTAAATTATCTTCACCTTTTGAAAAGGACATGGTTACATCATTCTTAATAATACCATCATGTCCATTCTCTCGGAGCCATGCAAATGCAGCTTCTTTATTTGCTTCCGTAATCCTTGCATCAATTTTCTGCACAAGTTTTACCTCGACACCATTAAACGTGCCTCTGGTTTGACCCATTTCTTCCATCAATGCAGGTATACGTTCTGTCTCAAGTTGATATTTAATTTTATTCAAACGTTTCAACTCTGTCTCCATATTTGAAATTTGATCATTCACGTCCTGGACTTGAGATACCAAGGAGCTAAGATCTTTACCAGTTTCTACGTTTACATCTTTTAATGCACTGGCTACATCAAACATGTCATCAAATATTTTTGTATCTGTATTCATTAAACACTCCATTGTTTTTGTTTCAGATAAGGATTGACAAATCATTTCGTCATCCGTAATGTGGAGTATAGTGGAGATATATAATGAATGTCAACTACAAATATAAAACAAAACCATATAAGCACCAAGAGATTGCTTTGCAGAAGTCTCAAGGTAAAAAAGAGTATGGATATTTTATGGAGATGGGAACCGGGAAGTCTAAAGTTTTAATAGATGAACTAGGTATTTTGTATTTAAAAGGTGAAATAAATTTTGCTCTAATCATAGCACCAAAGGGTGTCTATCGGAACTGGGTATCCAAAGAGATACCAGAACATATGTCTCAAGAGGTTCCTCATAGAGTGATTCGTTGGGTAGCTAATCCAAATAAAACACAACAAACAGAACTACAATCCATCAAAAAGTCCTTTTCCGGTCTAACTATATTCGTCATGAATGTAGAAGCCTTCTCAACTATAAAAGGTAAGAAGGCTGGAGTTTGGTTAGGTGGTGCGCTTGGCAGCTTTGGTCTTATAGCTATTGACGAATCAACCACAATCAAAAACCACAAGGCCAAACGCTCAAAAAATTTAGTAAATATTTCAGAAAAATTCAAGTACAAAAGAATATTAACTGGATCTCCAATAACAAGATCACCTCTGGATATCTATCAACAATGTGAATTTTTAAGACCAGGACTCTTAGGACATGAAAACTATTATAGCTTTCAAGGCATGTATGCTGTTATTAATAGAAGATCTATGGGATCTCATTCCTTTCAACAAGTTGTAGGATACCGAAATCTCGATACTTTAACCTCGCTTCTTGATTTGTACTCTTATCGTGTACTCAAAAAAGATTGTTTGGATTTACCGGAAAAACTTTATACTGCTAGGTACGTTAGTCTCACTGATGAACAAGCCAGAATGTATTCCAAACTTAAAAATGAAGCTATGGTTTTACTTGATAAAGGTGAACTGGTTACTGCACCAGCTATCATCACACAAATGTTACGGCTCCAACAAGTCATGTCTGGTCATTTAAAAACAGATGATGGTGAAATGGTTTACTTTCAATCCAAAAGAATGGATGCCTTGGAAGAAATACTAGAGGAACATGATGGTAAGTCTATTATATGGTCAAGGTTTCGATACGATATCATACAGATAACAAAACGTTTGAATGAAAAGTTTGGACCCAATTCTGCAGCTTCGTTCTTTGGTGATACACCAGATGAAACGAGACAAAGAATTATTGAGAACTTTCAAAACCCAAATCATCCTTTAAGATTTTTTATAGGTAATCCTGCTACTGCTGGATATGGATTAACTTTGACACAAGCTAACCTTGTCATTTATTATGCAAATGATTTTAATTTAGATACAAGGATGCAATCAGAAGATAGGTGTCATAGAATAGGTCAGAAAAATTCTGTAACTTATATTGATCTAATTTCAGAGGGAACGATAGATGAACAGATTGTAAAATCACTTCGTAATAAAATTAATTTAAGTGCAAAAGTATTAGGAGAGGAAGCAAGGCAATGGCTAAGTCTAAAACCCAAGAGCAATTTATAGAAGCAGTTTGTGATTATAAAAAAGGTTGGACCAATCTAACAAATGCTTCTGCCGCGATAACAGAAATAAGTGGATTGTCTCCAGAAATAGCTAAAACCTTTTTAAAATATATGAAACGTAACAACGTTACACAAATACGTGGCTACTCGAAAGAGCCAGAAAGATTATTAAAAGGTAAGAAGGGTAAGCCTAACGAACTTAAATCACGTTAACGGCGTTAGCGTTAATGTTTTTAGAATAAAAAAAGGGAAGGTCATGGAGAGAACCTTCCCTAGTTAAATCCCCACGGGCAAACGAGGGGATTGTTCGGAGGGAAATGTGAACATGTATCCAAGCATATCATCCTTTTTGATTCTTGTCTTTTACTATTTCATACAAACTTGTATCAGATTTTATATTCCAAGGGTTATAGCATTGCTCTCCTTGACAACAATCATCTATGATTTGTCTGCACATTTCACATTGTGTGTGACCATGAACGTATAAAGGGTCTCCTTCATGTCCACATCTATTACATAACATTACTCTCTGCCCCCACTAACTGATCTCCATAATTCATCCGGTCTCCCCGGTATTGGTTCGTGAACATATTTAAAAGACTTCCAACATCCACCCTCTACATAAGCATCTTTGTGAGCAATTTTTGAAGCAGCTTCACAGTCTGCTTCAGTCTCAAAATTAAACACCATCAACATACTATACAAGACTACTTGTTTTCCTATAACCGCTCCTTCAAACATTTTTTCTAAACTTTAAATCGTGATATTCTCTGCGGATGATTACAGATAGTTGTCTTGTCATAGTTCTTTGATCCAAGTCTGCAAGTTCTTTTAACTTTTCGTGATCATCCGGGAGCAAAGCCACATTCCTAAATGGTTGTTCTTTTTTTTCGTCCTTTTTCATTTCAATCTCCTTTTAAAACTGTCACACCACTTTTTTCTTTTTTTGTATATTTTATTTATTTAAAAAAGAATAAAACTAACTGTGACACCTACTAGTTGTAGTTTTGTTATAAATAACTTGTTTATAGGAGTCAAGCATCCTGAAATATAGGTGCAATATTAGTAGCAGCTTTTACTCTCATGGCTCGATACTTGATCATGTCTCTCTTGTCTGCATAGTTTAGCAAGACATGTGCATCAAAGATATCTCCCGGCTGCACATCCATGCGAGTTACGAGTCGTTCTGATAGAAAGACTTGGTCTCCTTGTTCAGTAATTGCAAATGCACTACCACTATCCGTCAAATACTCTACAAGTATTTGTTTTGTTTTTTCTTCATTCATATATCTATTCCTTTCTTTCTAAGATTATTTATGTATTCTTTTAATTCTTCTGTGGCTATTGCCAGTTTACTCTCTGCATTTGGATCTTTATCTCTGAGCCAATCCGTTTGATACTTATCCACCTCGCTCCTAAGATGTTTCAAAGCATACTCCTCACCTAGACTTGGTTTTGCCATTTTTATTTGCTCCTTTTAAAAAAGTTCTAAGTGCCTCTGGTATATGTTTACCACCATTTCTCCATCTATGTTGGTTCGCCCACCTATTTGCGTGTTCTTTTTTCTTATCATAAAATTTATGTATACCAAATTCCTCTTGCATTTTTTTACTCACGTTCAAGCTCCTTTTTTATTTAATACGTATTCTTTGTGTACTCTACCCATAGATAAGTTTCCTCTCTCATGTGGCTTCACCCAAACTTTTCTACCATCTTTTAAAACTCTTATGTGTCCTCGAACTTCATGTCTTCTTTTAGCTATGCCAGTTCCACCAAAAATTTGATCTTTAATCTGATATCCCTTCTCTTTTGGTAAGTCTATCTCTACAATTTCAAACGTATCTCCCTTTGGTGGGTGTATAAAATGTTGTTTACTCCCTTCACTTTCTATGACTTTGTTGGGAGCTATCCAATCGTAGTTAAGAGTTTGTAATAATGAGAGACAATTCTTCACATCCTTTGCGTAAATCTCTTCATACTCTTTCATTTTTTCCTCTACTCCTGGTTGATCCCAAAAGTTATCAATTAACTCTTTGTTCACAACGTATTTATAGAAGTCATCTTTCTTCGACCAAACTTGCTTCCCCGGTTTACCTAAAAAATCAACTTGAATAATGATAGGTAGCTGGTATTCAAACCCTTCTTTATCAAAATAAATTCTTCTAAAATTGTAGACTAATTCTGCGTTCTTTTTAGGAAAAATATGAAACCCAACTTTAGGATAAATTTTAGTTTGTGTTTTTCTACAGAGTATGGGGTCATTACAAAATTCAATAAACAAGTTATCAAAACATGGTAACATATCATCTATCTCATTTGGAAAAATAGGAGTGTTCTTAGTACCCTTTATAGTAAAGTCATCATGTTCTAATTGATCTTGCCAGTCTTTGCCTAGTATTTTGGTTTCGTATACCCAATCCATCAAATTATTGTTAGCTGCAAACTTCTTACTGTGCCTTAACTTTATCTTCTCTTTCATCAATACTTGTTTCATTTCTCTAGGGTTATCTATGCCATGCCTCCTTAAATAACCAAGAGACTTTGACGCATTGTTTACAATGGTTTGAAAGTACATATCAAAAACACTTTTATCTCCATCCTTGAATAGCATTGGAGTTCTGTTATCAAATTCAAAAAAAGATAGGGCAGCAGAAGTAAATCTAATCTTCTCATCAGTTGAATTTTTAAACCTTTGAGAAGGAGTGGTTGGGGTAAAGTTGGTGGAAGTATAATCTCCCACCAAGCCAGAAGTAAAAGCTCTGTCATCATAAGTTTTTTTGTCAAGTTTACCTTTTCCTAACTTCTTTTGGAAGTTGCCTCCTCTCCATTTGACACCCGTTTTTTTAAATCCTCGCTTTACTGCCACTGTCAATCTCCTTTTTTATAGCTAATCCTATTTGCATGGCAATTTGTGGAACGATTGCATTGCCTAGTCCTTTAAGTCTGTCCACCCTTTTGGGTATCCCATTAGCCACTCGACCCACATTGGGTTCAGCGAACCAGATGCCTTCGTCTGTGTAGACTCTACCATTCGATTTTCCACCATGTCCGGTAAAGAGTTCGTTGGAGTCCTTCCAGATTTCTTTAGGGCCTCTGGTTTCCTCGATCCCTTGTAATCCCTCGCCATTGGCGTTGGCCACATGTGAACTGGCTCTGGATCTTCTGCGTCCTTCACTGCTGAAATCAAGTTGATCTGATGGTTCTTCTCGATCAAATTCTCCTTGGACCTCGGTCCTCTGTTCCCATCCCAAGCATTTGGTGTAGGCCATAGTTTCATGGTCTCCTCGTCCACTTGCTCCCTCAAATTGCTTGGCTTGGATCTCCCCTTTCTGTGACCCTCTTGCATCTTCCTCGTTGCTTCCTCTGATCTGGGTGGTAGATGATCCATTGTGTTGGGTGTCGCCCATAGTTGTTCGTGTTGAACTTGTGCGAATAGATTGTGCTTCTTCGCTTTCTGTTCCCCCAACCTTTTCTTCGCTGACTCGAAACTCTCCTCGCCCCCCACTCGAGGAGTCGCCCACATTCTTGCAGACGATCCAGAGTCTGTCTCTCCTATGGGGCGCATTTTTGGCACAAGCTGGTACAATAAACGTCCTTGTGGCGTAGCCTTGGTTTTCCATGTCAGATAACACTTTGTCGAGACCCAAGGCAACGTGACCATAAACGTTTTCGAAAACGCACCAAGAGGGTCTTTTGAATGTAACAATTCTAAAGATGTACGGCCAGATGTGGCGGTCATCTTCTTCTCCTTTCCTAAGTCCTGCGACTGAGAATGGTTGACATGGGTATCCGGCGGTGAGGATATCGTGGTTGGGAACAAGTCTTTCTGGGTCATTTGCTAACTCCTTTACGTCTGTAGCTATTGGTGTATTTGGAAAATTCTTTGCGAGTATCTTGCGACACCACTCTTCAGTATCGCAAAACATAATGGTCTTGGATAGTTCAGCCCAAGAAAATCCCAAGCTGAAACCACCTATGCCACTACATAGATCTACATGTCTAAGTATAGTCATCTGGATTAAACTCCTCTATATCTGTATGTCCTTCTACATCATCATTCATTCTTTCGAATAGACATTGCTCTGCTTTGTTGGCAGCTTCAATGTAGGTTCTAGCTTTCACCTTAATATAATCTTCATAGGTTACTCGAACTCTGAGATAATATTTTTTCTTGTCACTCATCATTCATCCCCACATCTACGTCAAGATAACCACAAAACATGTCTGCCTCGTCACGATAAAACCATCTGCAATAATTAATCTTATCGCCAAACTTTTCATTGATCTTTTTTAAGATAGGTTGAGGAGGTCCCCATGCAGTAAGAAATTCTATGGTTACAATTAGGTCGTCTTCTACATCTACCTCAACTTCATCTCTTGCAGTTGAATATTTGTAGGCATCCCATTTTGTTCCCCAATTTTCAACACACCAATCATAATCCCACTTACCATCTGGTAGTGGCTTGATTGCGTTAAATGTAAAAGGCACTTCATATCCTCTTTCGTCTTTGCCTTTCACAAATTCAAGAAACTCTTTTGTCGTTCCTTGATCCTTGAAACTTATATACACTTCGTTTGTACAATGATTAGGCATCACTTCTCTCCTTCAATAAATAAAAATCCACCACCATTTCCCTCTGGGTCTTGAGAAACTACAAGATCAAGTTTCTCATCTCCTCTTTGTACTTTTAAAACAGTAAAGGGATCAAAGTCACTTTCCTCAACATCAACTCCAATAATCCTAAACCCAATCAAAGGTTCAACATGTTTCCTATAACTATCTAATTTTGTCATTACTTTCTCCCCTCTAAAAATCTAAATAAATCCATTTGAATATTTACCAAAGACATCTCGTCTTCCAACTTACGCAAATGCTCCTCTGCTTCTGCATAAGTATCAAAGGTCTCGTGAGTGGGATCAATCTCCCACTCACCTACACCATTCTTGCAAGGCACTATCCTCATGATGCTTTCCTAAAATAAGTATCAATATCTTTTTGAGATAAACTATAATCAGAACCATCATTCTCATTACGACATACCCAAGGCTTTGTCCTTGCCCTAGATCTATAACCAACAATCTTAAATAAATACTTACCCAACTTAACTTGTTTATCAAAGTCAATGTGAGACATAAAAGGTTTGATATCATCCAAGGACTTTTCGTTCTCGCTCCTCGCACCCTCAATCTCAATACGACATTTGAAAGTAACTGAGTCACTATCATAAGATGCATTACCAAAGTCTAAGGTAATACCTAATTCATCTTTTAATATGTCAGAAAGTTTTTTATTCAAATGCTCACGCAACTTGGTACATGTAGCACGATCTATCTTAGTAATCTTTGTCATCTTTGTCTCCTTGTTATAATTAAAAGTAATATAATTAATCTAATTGTTGTTTGATTGTAAGTCAACCCCTATGTTTACAAATTTACACTATTTACAGTTTCACCAGAAAAAATAAAAAAAAATTTTTTTGAGTGGTTTTGCTTGTAAATCTTGTAAACAGTGTAAACACCCCCAATAAATTAAGGCTCAAACATGCCCTCACCTGTTTACAAGTGTTTACGTTGTTTACACTTTTTCTAGTAAATATGCTAAAAAGAGGGTTCTTGAAAAAAAACATTTTTTGTAATAATCTTGTTGCCAATAAACAACTGAGGTTGATATGAAAAATAAACTTACGAATAGACAAAAGACTTTTGCTAGAAAAATCGTGGAGGGTATCTATAGTAATGCAGAGTGTGCTAGGTTGGCAGGATATTCTGAGGAACGAGCCAATGAATATGCTTCCAGACTTTTGAATGGTCGAGACTATCCCCACGTTCTTGAATACATTACCGAACTTCGACAAGAAAAAGAAAGAAAGTATGGGGTCACTCTCATTGGTCAACTCGAAAGATTGCAGAAACTTTCTATTGGTGCAGAAGAAGAGGGTCAATTTTCGGCAGCTATCAATGCTGAAAAAATTAGGTCTGCCTTGGGTGGACTCACTATTGATAGAAGAGAAACAACTCATAACATTGACCAGCTATCTAGAGATGAAATAGTTGCAAGGTTATCTGACTTGCAGAAAAAATATCCACAAGCATTTGTGGTTGATGGTAAATATAAGGACATTACAAATGAGCAGAGGAATGGAAGCAAATCTTTGGAAACAAATGAGGTCGAACTTACCATCAAACATGATAGCAACGAGGATAGAAAATAGAGTTGGTGGTGGTATTCCAGATGTGCATTTGCTTTGGTCTGGTCTGCCATTTTGGATGGAATTAAAAACAACAAAAAACAGTAGCGTAAAAATCTCCCCTCATCAAATCGCTTGGAATTACAAGTATTCTGTAAATGGTGGCTTAAATTTCTTCTTGGTAAAGCACCTCTTTTGGGGTGATCTATTTTTATTTCGTGGGGATCAAGGTCCAAGGCTCTTGGATCAAGGACTTTGCGACCTTGCGCCCTTTTATACTCTGCGAGTTTGCGACTTTGCGTCTTTCTTTGCGGCTCTGCGACCCATTGTGATGGATCATTATAAGAAGAAGCTAGAAAAAGAA
>CETC01070410.1_pt1 | contig 11792 bp, 10 predicted proteins | sample 326911 | NCBI WGS metagenome assembly CETC01 (sample SAMEA2622694, study PRJEB7988) | marine metagenome | isolation source: saline water (ENVO:00002010), including | reverse complement strand
GTATTTCCGTGCATATATCGTCGATCCATCCTTGTCTACTAACGGCGATCCAATCGGCGGCATTAAAGGCACACTTAAAATATTACAGAAGCTAGTTAGAGAGACTTCGCCTGACGAAGTAGTGCTTTGCTGGGATGGTGCTGGTGGTTCTCAAAAAAGAAAGTCGGTAAATAAAAACTACAAAGAGGGGAGAAAGCCTGTTCGTTTGAACAGGAACATCCGCAACATGTCGCAAGAGGAAGAGATCCAAAACAAAGTTTGGCAACAAATGCGACTCGTAGAGGTTTTGAATGAAACTCCGTTTTTGCAGTTGATGTTTGAGAGCATTGAAGCAGACGATATCATAAGTTATATTGTTCAAAACAGCCGTTTTCAGGGTTGGCAGAAAATTATAGTATCGAGCGATAAAGATTTTTTTCAACTGCTTGACGAAGAGACGGTTTTGTATAGACCAATCCAGAAAGAGGTGCTGAACAAGAACGCTGTTACCGAAAAGTATGGAGTTCATCCGAACAATATGGCGCTAGCCAGAGCAGTTGTCGGCGACAAGAGCGACAACCTTGATGGTGTTCGTGGCATCGGTATGCCCACTGTTGCTAAACGATTCCCTTTTCTTTGTGAAGAGAAGAGCTATAGAGTTGCCGACTTGGTTGAGCATAGCGAAAACACTCCCTCATCGGCGAAGGCATATACAAATCTTTTAGAAGAGGTTGAGAAAGTTGAGCAAAATTATAAATTGATGCAACTTTACACTCCAAGTATTAGTGCTCAGACTGCTCACAAAATCAATAAAACTATCGATGATAGCCCAAGGCACTTTAACAAAAGCCTAATTAGAGCTATGATGTTAGAAGACGGCTTTGGAGAAATAAACTGGTCCGACCTTTTTCAAATTTGCAACAAAATTTCTACAGACCATCGGAGAGAAAAATAATGGTAAAACTGCAAGCAATCAGAAAGAATGAGCGAGAGGATTTTTCTCATTTTGGGAAAGCATTTCAAGAAAAGTTTGTGCAACTGTTCCTACAAGACAGAGCCTTTTGTGATCAGGTTTCTGAAGTTCTAGATATTAATTTTTTGGAACTGAAATACTTGCGAGTCTTCACAAAGAAAATTCTTCAGTATCGTGAAAAGTACGATAGGCAACCCTCTCTGACGACGGTAGCCACAATTTTAAGATCAGATATGGATGATGAAAGCGAGGTAATCAAAAAACAAGTTAGAGATTATTTCGTAAAAATTCAATCTAGCGAGAGCGTCGCTGATGCTGAATTTGTCAAAGATATATCGCTGGAGTTTTGCAAGAAGCAAAAGCTCAAAGAAGCTATCTTAAAATCAGTAGACCTGCTCCAGCGTTCATCGTTCGATGAGATTCGAGCTACGATTGACGACGCACTTAAGTTGGGAAACGATAATGATTTTGGCTATGACTACAAAATTGATTTTGAGAAGCGTTTTGAAATAAAGACTAGGAATCCGCTTTCAACGGGCTGGCAGTTGATTGATGATCTTTGTAGGGGCGGTCTCGGCAAGGGCGAACTCGGTGTGGTTATTGCGCCTACAGGGGCAGGCAAATCCATGGTCCTCGCTCACCTCGGAGCACATGCAGTATTGGCTGGAAAAAATGTTGTTCACTATACTTTGGAGCTAGCAGATACGGTTGTTGCTACGAGGTATGATAGCTGTATCACTGGTGTGCCGCTTTCTGACACTAGGTCTTTTAAGGAACAGATTTTAGATAAAGTTTCTGGCGTGGAGGGAGAGCTTATTGTTAAAGAATATCCAACCAAGTCTGCGTCCGTGGCAACTCTTCGCAATCACCTTGAAAAAGTCCAGCGCTTTGGAAAAGAGATCGACATGATCATTGTAGACTACGGAGATCTCTTGCGACCAAAAAGAAATTATAAAGAGCGCCGAACTGAGCTTGAAACTATTTATGAAGAGCTACGTGGGCTAGCTCAAGAATTTAACTGTCCTCTTTGGACAGCCTCTCAGACTAATCGGAGCGGCTTGAATGCTGAAGTCATCACAATGGAATCCATCTCGGAAGCGTTCAATAAATGTTTTGTCGCAGATTTTATTTTTACAGTATCGAGAACCATCGCCCACAAAAACACAAACAGCGGCAGGTTTTTTGTCGCCAAGAACAGGAACGGTCCTGATGGGTTGATTTACCCAATTTTCATGGACACCAGCAGGGTTAAGATTAAAGTTCTCCCCTCTACTGGCGAAACCATGGACGAAATCGTCACTAAGACGGCGAAAGAGCAACAAGAATCACTTCGGGAGAAATACAAGAAACTTGCAAAAAGATAAATGGAGGAAAATAGATTGTCATCACAAACAGAGTTTAAAATAAAAGAAAGGGCGATTCGCCGATTCAGACTTTCCGATAGCTTTATCGACCAATACAAAGAGAAAGAAGTTCCATGGGGTCCGCTTGGATATATTACTTACAAACGCACCTATGCTCGCCGCCGCAGCGAGTTTGATTCTGCTGCCGTGGGCACAGAAGAGTGGCATGAGACTTGCAGAAGAGTCATCGAAGGCATGTTTACGATGCAAAAGAAACATGTTGTTTCTCTTGGGACTCCATGGGATGACGGTCGTGCCCAACGCACTGCAAAAGAAGCGTATGACCGCCTTTTTAATTTAAAATGGACCCCGCCCGGTCGCGGCTTATGGATGATGGGCACTAAATTTATTGAGGAGCGCACTGGTGCTGCTCTTTTTAATTGCGCCTTCCGCTCCACTAAGGATCTTGACACGAAGGGGGGCTATATCTTCGGGTGGATCATGGATGCTTTGATGGTTGGCATCGGCGTTGGCTTCGACACCAAAGGAGCCGGAACTGTCAAGATTCAAAAACCACAATGGTCAGAAGCAGTATTCACCATACCAGATAGTCGAGAAGGGTGGGTTGATTCCGTGAATGTTCTTCTTGATGGCTACCTCCGGGGGTCTGTGGTTCCTCGATTTGATTACGATTCGATTCGAGAAGAGGGAGCCCCAATCAATGGATTTGGCGGAACTTCCTCCGGCGCTGGTCCCCTGATTCAGCTTCATACGGATTTGATAGAGCTTTATAATTCTCGGATAGGCGAAGAAATTACTTCCGTTGACATCGTAGACACGGAAAACTTGATTGGAAAATGCGTCGTCGCGGGGAACGTCCGCCGCTCTGCCGCGCTGGCAATGGGCGAGTTTGATGATAAAGAGTATTTGTCAATGAAGAATGATGAGAAGAAACTTTATTCTCACAGGTGGGGATCGAACAATTCTTTTCACGCCGTCGTTGGCATGGATTACGAGTGGCACGCCCAGCAGAGCCAAAGGAACGGGGAACCGGGATATATTTGGCTCGACAACGCGAGAACGCTAGGCAGAACGAAAGACGGATATAGGGACGACGACCTGAAAGTCGCTGGTTTTAATCCTTGCGTAGAGCAGCAGCTTGAGTCCGCCGAGTTATGTTGTCTTGTGGAAACTTTTCCCGCGAAGCACGAAGACTACGAAGATTTCAAAAAGACTCTAAAGATCGCCTATCTTTATGGGAAAACAGTCACGCTCACCAACACTCATTGGGCAGAGACAAACGCAATTATGCTCAAGAATAGGCGCATCGGTCTTTCTCAGTCCGGAGTTGTTCAGGCTTTTAACAAGTTTGGACGCCGCGAAGTTTTGAACTGGTGTGATCAGGGATATGAGTATGTGAAGCATTTGGATGGTCAATACTCAGATTGGCTCTGTGTTCCAAAATCAGTTCGCACTACTTCTATTAAGCCGTCTGGAACTGTGAGTCTACTAAATGGCTCAACGCCGGGAGTCCACTTTCCCGAATCAGAATATTATATTCGGAGAATTAGATTCTCTAGTCAGTCGGAGCTTCTAGAACCACTTCGCAAAGCTGGATACAAAGTCGAGGAGGATGCTTATTCTCCGAACACTTTTTGTGTCGAGTTCCCTGTGAAAGAGCCGCACTTTAAAAAAGGTAAAAAGAATGTTAGTATGTGGGAACAGTTAGAAATTGCTGCACAGTATCAGCACTATTGGGCAGACAATTCAGTTTCCATAACGGTCACCTTTAATGAGCAAGAGGGACCACAGATAAAAGATGCGCTCCAGCTTTATGAGACCAAGCTAAAAGCGGTTTCTTTCCTTAAATATGAGGAAACTGGATACAAGCAGGCTCCATATGAACCCATTACGAGGGAACAATATGAGTCGGCAATCAAAAAAATTAAACCTCTTACAAGGGTTGAAACTCTTGCGGGTGGTGCTGGCACTAAGTTCTGCACCAATGACTCTTGTGAGATTGACTTTGCAAAAAACGAGGAGAAGTAGAATGTCAATTTTGAAACCGTGGAACAGAAGAGTGCTTTTGGATGTCATACCCAGCGAGCCTGATGATAGTGATACTTCGACTATCTTGGTGCCGGATGACTATAAGCCTCGTCGCAATGACCATGTGTTGGCTCGCGTCCTTTCGGTGTCTTCGGATGCCAATCAATATCTTGACGGTCGGAAGGTTATCGTGCAGCCAAACGGGCTTGAGGAATTTGTAGATACTGACGGAAATTTACATGTTGTCGCCCTTGAGAATTATATTGTTGCCGTCATGGAGGATTGATCGCATGAAGAAAAAAAATAAAATTTTAGAATCTGGATTCTCACGAGTTCGCGGGATGATGATGGGCATGGTCCCTTCGGTTAATTCGATTGGGATTATGACAGCAGAAAACCCTGATGCCATGGCAACCCCGGCGAAGCGAAACAAGCAACTGAACAAAGACTTGATGAAGACGCTTCGTCAAATGAATTATGGTCCCATTCCAATTGGCGGCAGCTTCGGACAAAAGGAAAATTCTTTTTTAATTCCAAATATCTCGCGCCAAGAACTTGGAAAGCTGGGAGTTGAGTTTGGTCAAGAGGCTGTCATTTGGGCTGAAAAACAGACTGGCTCAGACGGACCATATATGCGGTGGGAGTATATGGAAGGCATGAACACCGTCCAGACCAGAGAGGTGAGTCTTGGCGGCACAGACGTGCAGGCGAAGAAAGATTATTACTCTGAAAAGGACGGTCGAAAGTTTGTTATTCCGTTCTTTGATGACGAGTATGAAGGAGCAAAGACTTCGCAAGGAGGCAGGTCCATCGACAAGAAGGTGCCACCGATGCAAGAAGAGGTTGATAAATTAGAAAATGAAAACGCAACAAAGTTGCACGAAATGATTAAAAAGCGGGCTCAATATTTGACTGAGAGCACGAGGTCTGCCAAGTCTAAATGGCATCACCGTGGTCTTATGGAATTGGAGCTTCGTCAATTGAAAAAGGAGTATTTTAAAGAATGAGTCTATTGCACAGATTAGGAGACTCAGGACAGGAAGTAAAGAGGATTCAAAGAGAAGTAAAATGGTATGCCATGGGGGGCTTAGTTGAAGATGGAGAGTTCGGTCCCCAAACCTTGCACGCAGTAAAGGAATTTCAGCGCCAGCGAGGTCTAGTTGATGATGGCGTTGTTGGTCCGAAAACTAGAGAGAAACTTAAATTAAACATATATGCAGGCATTGATGTTTCACGATGGAACGGAAATGTTCCATGGAGTCAGGTTGATAAGAGGCAGGTCGAGTTCGCGTGGGTGAAATGCTCACAGGGCGTAGACTGGTATGATAAATGCCGCGAACACAATTTTATCGGATGCCGTTCCGAGGGAATTCTAGTGGGTGGCTATCATTTTCCATCGCCGCACATAGGGGGAAGCCAAGATCCAAGAAGAGAAGTTCAGCAGTTCTTGCGAGCACTAGGACCAATCCAGAAAGGAGACTTGCTTCCCGTGTTAGATCTGGAGGCGGGCATCAAAGGCGACCCCGACTTCAATCGACAGTGGGCTTTGGAATTCTTGCAAGAGTTCGAGAATGAAACAGGATTGCGGTGCGTCGTATATACTGCCAAGTGGTATGTTAATAGTTATCTCAGGAAAAAGATCGGAGATTTAAAAAATTATCCACTCTGGGTTGCGGACTATTCTGACACTCGCAATGAGCCTGACAGCCTATGCGGCTGGGATGAATATGCTGTTTGGCAATGGACTGGCAGCGGTCACGTCGATGGTCTCGGTCGCACGGGAATACGAAAGTGTGATAGAAATTGGTTGCCCGGTGGACCGAACGCACTTAAAAAACTACAAGTTCAAGATGGGGTAAATTTTTAAAATGAAATTAACAGAAAATTTTGCTCTTTGGGAGTTCAAATGTAAAGATGGCACCAGCGTGCCTTCTGAGTATATGGATAATGTGCAAACTCTAGCACAAAATCTGCAAGTATTAAGAGATGAAGTTGGAAAACCCATCAGGGTTATCAGCGGGTATCGTTCGCCAAAATATAATCGGCGTATCGGAGGTGCTCGGAAGTCTCAACACATGACCGCCAAGGCGGCTGATATTAAAATCTCTGGCATGAAGCCAGCCGAGGTCAAAGAGATCATCGTGAGGCTGATAAAAGAGGGTCGAATGCATCCCGGCGGTATCGGTCTTTACAAGACCTTCACCCACTACGACGTAAGAGGAAGAAACGCTCGTTGGTATGGCAAGGGGGTTAAGGATGATCGGTCGTAGTTTTTGTTTGGTTTTGGCTTTAGCTTTGGTGCCCCTTGCGAGTTTTGCTGCTGATGTTCACAAGCTGGACAACGACAGTTATTACAAAAACAAGAAGAGGGTTAGTAAAGTTTTAGAATCGGTTTTGCCCGACTCTGTCGCATGGGTTTATCGCTCTCGCCACAATGGATGGGTTGACCGGAACCACTATAATAAAAAAAGAGAAAACGTCCTCATGCTACCAGACGCTTCTGGGAAAGACTTGACGCTTGTTGTTTGGCTACATGGCTTAAACGGATTTAGCGAAAAGACGTTCCGAAGAGTATATAATCAGATTAACGATCTGGTAGAAAAAGACTATTCAGTCGCGGTCGCCATTCCAGAGATGCCATGGTCCACGAACACCAAGACAAAAAGAGGCAGACAGGGAATGGTTTGGAACGGAAAGGGTTCTTTCAAGGGCTATGTTGAGGATACAATAGACATCTTGAGATGGCACTACTTGATGACTCGTGGTTATGGTCTTGGCAAGGTTGATGTCGTCGTAGTCGGTCATTCCGCAGGCGGCTCTGCCTTGGCTTCGGCTTCATCGGAGGGCAGCATATGTCAGCTTAACATCACGAGTGTAGTTTGGTCTGATGCGACCTATGGTTCGTGGCTTAAGCGTGCCCATCGAGGATGCCTTGGTAAAAGTGAAGCAAAAAAAATTGTTCTTGTGAGAAGATGGGACAAGCCGCACAACCGAGCCTCGCGATTCTTGAAGTCTTTAAAAGGACACGAATACGATTTCCGGATCTTACCGAGAAGACAATACAGGCATAGCAGGATTGGAAATGAAGCTCTGGAACTCTCAAACCTGTTTCCAGTTGGATGTTAAAGGAAAATTAAAATGAAGAAATTGACTGTGATTGGAGCCTTCTTGGGCTCTTTATTTGCTTTACCCACCCTTGCTCATGATGGCTACCCGACCTATCAAGAGTTGAAAGAAAGAGCTATTTTCGAGTGCCCAAGAAAGAGTTGGGAGAAAATAGATGAAGGCATAATTGATACCCTGATTGCCATTGAAAAACAATTTGACGTTCACGGCTCGGTAAGGGGAATGGTTCTTGCTGCGGGATGTCTAGAGTCAGGGTTCAACCCCAAAGCCCTCGGCGACAGAAAATTTAGTAAAGACAAAAAGACACCAAAGGCATTTGGAGTGTTGCAGTTGTGGAAATTCTACGAAAAGGCTTACGGAGTAGACAGGCTGAATGCAGAATCCTCAGCACGAGGGTGGCTAACACATATTATAAGAATGCTACCTAAAGTAAAAAAGCAATGCAAACATCGAACACCTGAGAAGATTTGGGTCGCGGCATGGGTAACGGGCATCCGGTCTAAGAAGGCTGGAGGTCGCTGCAACGAGAAGCCCAAGCATTTGAAACTCCTCAGAAAATGGCAGCGCGAAATAAGGAAAGCGCGGGAGCTTCCGAAGGGGAACTGTGGCTGCTGAGAACTCCCTCACTTATTCGTGTTCTGAGGTTGTAGTCGGGTGGGGACTGGAGAGTCTTGTATATTCTTTTTATAGAAATTGCCCTGTGATATTAACAAAAGATTTGCCACCCCATCCGTTCGAGGTCCTCCAAGACGAAGAAGCACAACTAAGCTGTCATGTCGGTGAGAACAAGCTGGAGCTTTATAATTTTTTAATATTTAATCTTTCAATGAACGGTCTTTTGCCGTTTGGCGGACAGGTTGCGAAGACTGAAGAAAAAGAAGGTGGACTCTATGTTGTCTCTAAGAATGCTTTGTCGTGCCTTTTTGTTACTCCTGTGTTGAAAAAAATCCAACCACAAGTTCATGAAGAAAAGAAAGTTGTGGTTGATTGGATCAATGTCAGGAGCGGTCTTCGACATGAATACGAATGCATAGAGAACACTTCAGATTTTGCCAAGTATATACTTTTTTATCCTTCCAAACGGATTGATGGAAGTGCTGCATCTAACTTAAAAGATTTAGCTGTTGTGTCTCACATGACTGACGAAGAGATTTTAGACTCAAATTATTCTCAATTTCATGTTAGAATGAAGGTTGCGGAAATTATGAAAGAGGCAGGGATACGTGGTCCAAAGAATGGTGTTGGTCCGAGTGGACAAAGATACAGACCCCTGCTTTTGGAAAATTATAAAAGAGAGGTTTTCCCATTAGTGATATCGAAAATAGAAATTCCCCCAATAGCTTCCACCTTGCCGGTTGTATATCTTTAGTTGGAGAGCCTTTAGATTTTTGTATGCCATGGCATGATTCATTGATGCCAATTGATAGAGACTACATGGCAATTCAGAGGGCAGTGGTTGAGTGTGCTTTTGCGGGCTGTGAAACAATCTGGATCACCCTTTCTTATGGTCAGGAGCCTCTTGTTAGGGAGGTGCTTGGAGACTTCGTTGAAGATCCAGTGTGGTTCTACAGGTTTGGTGAAAGATACCCAAAGGAAAACCGCAAACAAATTCCTATTTTTTATGTTCCTATCCATCCCAAAGACGCAGGGCGAAGAGATTGTTATTCATGGGGAATATTAAATTCCGCCATGGCATCTTATTACACTTCTAAAAAAATGAGCAATTGGTTGGTTCCGAGCAAATATTATGTGGCACATCCGTATGGTGTTTATGATCCTGAAATAATAAGAAAACACAGAAAAGATATTTCTTCAGTTGACAAGTGCTTTTACTTAGTGTATGATGAGAAAACAATTGTAAACAACCTATACTTGGGATTTACTTTTGATACCAACACATTTGTTCTTGTTCGCAAACAATTCAGGGAGCTTGAACGAACAAGGCGACGCAGTGAGGCAAGACCTGCTAGGTTCTTTAAGTTAGACGAGGTGTTTAATGTTTTGGATCCAGAATTCATTGAGTGTGAAGAAAAAGTTTTGTGCGAGGTTCCAGAATATTATGATATTTCTTTTTGGAACGGCTACGTGAATTGTGTTTCGAGTGGCAAGATAAGGAAACCCGGCATAAAAATATTAAAAGAGGGCAAAAAAAAGTTTGCATTACCTCCCATACAATGTTATAATAGCGATATCGAAAAGGATTAAAACATGATGAAAGAGAATATTCCCTTTGTAGGGCTTCACGCTCACTCTGCCGCAGGTAGCGTGTTCGACGGCTTTGGCTTTCCACAAGCCCACATGGACTTTGCCTATAATAATGGCATGGACGCACTCGCGTTGACAGATCACGGCAACATGAACGGCTTATCATATCAGATTCTACACGCTCAGAAGATGAAAGCTGAAGGCAAGAACTTCAAGCCTATCTTTGGTGTCGAGGCTTATTTTGTTCCATCTGTGAACGAATGGAAGCGAGAGTATGATCGTGTGCGCGAAGATAAGAAGGCGGCGAAGCAGCTTTCAAAGTCTGCCAGCGGAGTTGTTGCAGAGGCAGAGGGCGAGTCCAAGAGGGCTGTGAATAATATTCTTAATCGACGCCGACACTTGATTCTGCTGGCAACAAGCCAGACAGGGTTGAACAATCTTTTCTCTATGATCTCGCAGTCGTTTCAAGGAGATCACTTTTATCGTTATCCACGGGTAGACTACAAGCTGCTCAAGAAGTATAACGAGGGCGTCATCGCAGCCTCTGCATGTCTGGGCGGCGTGTATGCTGGCGACTTCTGGGAGAACAGAGACGCGGGTGAGGATGCCATCCTTGATGCGATGCGCGACACTACACTGAACATGATTGATGTCTTTGGCACAGATCGATGGTTTGGTGAGCTACAGTGGAACAATGTTCCCGAGCAGCACCGACTTAACAAGCTGATTATCCAGATGCATCAAGAACATGGCATCGGCTTAATCAGCACGGCAGATAGCCACTACCCGAGCAAGGATGCATGGAAGGACCGCGAGCTTTACAAGCGACTCGGCTGGCTCGGCAAGTCAACGCAGCGACCCGACTATCTTTCTGATGAGCTTCCGGTTGATGTTGACGAGATCGGCTACGAGCTTTACCCAAAGAACGGCGAAGAGATGTGGCAGGCATATAAGAAATATTCTGCTGAGGTCGGTCACACTTACGATGACGATCTGATTATGAAGTCGATCACCAACACCCATCGTATTGCACATGAGGTAATCGAAGACTTCATGCCCGACACAAAGGTCCGCTTGCCAGACTTCGTGGTTCCAGAGGGATCGACGTCAACTGGTGCGCTGACCAAGATGTGTGTCGAGGGTCTGAAACTCAAAGGGCTGACCGAAACAGATTATGTCGAACGCCTGAAGCAAGAGCTAACTGTCATCGATGATCGTGGCTTCTCGAAATACTTCTTGACCATGGCAGCGGTAGCCAATCGAGCCAACGAGACAATGCTCGCTGGTCCGGGTCGTGGTTCTGCTGCTGGTTCGCTGGTGGCTTATGTTCTAGGTGTCACTCAGGTGGACCCGATTAAATATAATCTTCTGTTCTCAAGGTTCCTACGCTCTGACGCCTCGGATTATCCAGACATTGATTATGACGTATCAGATCCGATGACCCTGAAGGAAGACCTGATTGAGAAGTGGGGGCAGAATAATGTTGTCCCGATCTCGAACTTCAACACTCTACAGTTGCGGTCGCTGATCAAGGATATCTCCAAGTTCTATGGCGTCTCGTTTACAGAGGTCAACGAGGTCACGTCTAAGATGCTGAGAGAGGCGACACCCGCTGCCAAGAAAAAGCATGGTATCAAGTCGGGCGTCTACACTCCGACCTTTGAAGAGGTCATGACATACTCTGCATCGTTGGCTAAGTTCTTGGCTAAGTATCCCAAAATCAAAGACCACATTGAAGCCATCCATGGATCGCCTCGTTCAACCAGTCGTCATGCTGGTGGCGTGGTGATTGGCGAGGACTTGAACAAGCACATGCCGCTGATCAGCAGTGGCGGTGTCGTTCAGACTCCATGGTCCGAGGGACAGAACGTTCGTCATCTTGAACCTCTTGGGTTCATTAAGTTTGACATCTTGGGTTTGAGCACTTTGAGGATGATCGAGACAGCGGTTGAACATATCCTGAAGCGCGGCGGCAACGAAAACCCTTCGTTCCAAGATATTAAAAACTTCTATGATGAGCATCTGCATCCTGACAAGATCGACTTTACAAATCAGGAAGTTTATAAAAATGTATTTCACAAGGGTCGCTGGGCTGGCATCTTCCAGTTTACGGAGAA
>CETC01013803.1_pt1 | contig 11802 bp, 18 predicted proteins | sample 326911 | NCBI WGS metagenome assembly CETC01 (sample SAMEA2622694, study PRJEB7988) | marine metagenome | isolation source: saline water (ENVO:00002010), including | reverse complement strand
ATGTTGCCTTTTGTTATCGGTCGGTCATTAACATTTCCAACTTTTGAAGGAGATGGTTTTTCTTATGAAAAAAATAAAGAATACATAGATAAAAGATTTAAAGAATTAGATATAAGACCAGATTTTTATGGAGAATTTGCAGGTGTTATTTCTAAAGAACATTTTGAAGCTACACTTACTAGAGTTAAAGAACACCAAGATCGTAGAGAAATATTAGATAGATTAGGTTGGAAGGGTGTAGCCCTTGATGTCGGTGCTTTTATATTAGACCCGACTACTTGGTTAGGTTATGGAGCTGCAACAAAACTTTTAAGCGGTACTCTTATGTCTACAAGACTTACAAGAATGCAAAAGTTTTACAGATCAGGTTTAGCTTATGGTACAACTGAAACAGCTTTGTTTGCACCTGTCGCTTGGGAAAACCCTACTTACGGAACAAGTGATGTAATTATCGCTGCTGCGTTAGGTGGCACTCTTGGAGGAGGCGTTTCTGCAATATTTACAAGAAATCTTAATCAAATTGCAAAAGCAGAAATGCTACAAGATATTAAAGAGAGTGGTTCAAAGTTAACTAAAAAAGGCGAAAAAGAATTTAAAAATGTAGAGAAACCACTAGATACAAAAAAATTAGAAGTAACAGAAGATATTACTGAAGATTTAAGCGAAATTAAAGATAAAACAATTATGATGGGTAGAGTAAGAGATATGCCCTTTGGTTTTATCTTTCCATTTACTCGTTCTGGGGCTTTGGGAACAAGTAAATCGGAATTAGTTAGATTATTTAATTATTTAGGTATGGAAGAACCCGTAGGGTACACTTTTAAAAAAGGTACTAAAAAAGCGGGTCAAGTAGCACCACAAGACGATACAGTTGAATTGATCAAAAACTCTATTACGCAAGGGGGTCATAACATTGTCTATGGAGACGTGTTAGACGCTATGAAAGAGTATTTAAGAGTTAAAGGACACGGAGTAGTAGGTCAATGGGTAGCTGTAACTGCTAAAAAGAAATTTATGATGGAAGTGGCGGAAGTCATTAGAAATCCTAAAAGTCCATTAGCAAAAGATGTAAATATTTCAAAAGCTGCAAATGCTTACGCAAATGGCTTTGAGTTTATGCAGATGAATATTGTCAGATATAAATTAGATGGCTACGAAAAATTCTTAAATAAAAATGGATTAAATAAATTAAAAGAAGGTAAAGTAATTAATCTTCAAACAGATTTAATTAAATTTAGAGAGTATTTACCAAGAAAAGGTAATGCTGAAAGATTTAATGCGTTACAACAAAAATTAAATGGTAAATTTGATAATGTTGTAGCTTTAATTAAAGGTGCAATTTTAGATGAACAACCTTTGTTAGCACAAAAAGGTTCTACTGCTAAAGTTGAAGGTACAATAAAATTACAAAGTCAAAAACCTTTAAAAGAAGCTAAAAAGAAAGTAGACGCTAGTCTTAAAGAATTAAAGAAAAAAATAAAAGAATTAAAGAAAAAGAAACCTAAAGAAACAGCTCCTAAATCTCTTGCTAAATGGAATGAAAAATTAAATGGTTTAAATAAAAAAGTAGAAGATTTAAAAAATGAAGGAATAGATTTAGTAGAAGCTATTAAAAGAGGCGATACTAAAGAAATAACAGTTGCAGCTAATAAAGCAGAAGTATTAGCAAAAGCTATTGCAAGAGCAATGCAACAAACAACAAAATTTGGTGGATTTGATATTGCAGAATTAGTTGCAAAACGTGATCCCGATAGTATGAGATTATTTTTAGATGACGCTATGCCTGATGTAGATAGTGTTACTAAAGAAGCTCTAATTAAAGAATTTACAGATAATATAGATTTAATTACTTCAGGTAGATTAGAAAGTAGAATTAGATTAAATGAAACTTTTGAAACTACAATAGATGGTATTAAAGTTAGATTTGATGAATTATTAGAAAATGACGTTGATTATTTATGGCAGTCTTATGTAAATGAAATGTCAGGTCTTATGGGTCTTGCAGGACGAATGGGACTACGAAGTAGAAAAGATATAATAAATTATCAAAGAAAATTAAATCAATCTATTGATGAAGCGTATGCTGATAAAAGTGCTAGATCAAGATACGGAATATCAAATGAAAGAATTGCAAAAGAAGAAAAGAAAACAGTAGATAGTTTCTTTAAAAATATTTTAGGTAGAACAGCTGAAGATGATCCAACAGATATGTTTTCTACTTCTTTAAGAAATTTAAGAAAATTCAATTTTATGAGAGTGCTAAACCAAGTAGGTATAGCACAGTTGCCTGAATTTGGTATGGCAACAGCACAACAAGGATTTACTACTTTATTACAAGAAGTACCTCATCTTAAAACCTTAATGATAAAAGCACAAAAAGGTCAATTAGATGATACTTTCTTTCAAGAGTTAGCTGAATTAGGTAGTGCTAATGGTACAGAATATTTAGCGAGAGCAGTTACTTCAACAGATGTAGAAGATATTGGTCAAACTGCGGTTGGACGTTCAGTTGAAGACGCAGGTATTAAAGATAAATTTCACGGAGTTAGAGCAGTTGGAGAAAAAGCAACAGGATATTTTTCAGGTTTATTTTTAATAGATAGTATGCAGCGAAGATTAACAATGAGATTATTTGTTAATAGAATGGCAAAAGATTTAATTGATGTAGCTGATAAAGGTAAGAATTTAAAAAATTTAGGTAAAAGATTAAATAGATATAGAGTTTTAGGTTTTACTGATGAAGAATTATTAGAAATAGCAAAAGAATTTTCTAGCAAGAATGTAACTATGGAAGTTACTTCTCTAGGTAGACGAGTTAAGAAGTTTAATTTTGCTAATTGGAAAAACCAAGATTTAGTTTTAAAATTTGCTAGACGAGTAAATAGATATACTCAAAGAGCTGTTCAATATAATTATCTTGGAGATACAAATAGATTTTTTACAGATAAAGCATTAGGTAAAACTATGGCTCAATTCAGGTCGTTTATTATGACGGCTTGGTCTAAACAATTTTTACATAATATAGCAATGGCAGATTTTTCAGCATTCGCTACTGCTATGTACACAACTATGATTGCAGGATTAGCTTATGTAGGTCAAACTAATCTTAATGCAATTGGTATGAGTGATTTAGAAAAGAAAAAATACTTTAAAAAGAAATTTGGAGATATTGCACAAGGAGATTATTCAAATTTAGCAATGGCTTCATTTCAAAGAGCAGGTTGGTCTTCATTGATCCCTGCATATTCAGATTTATTTTTAAGTCAACTAATGCCTGAACATAGATTTAATTATAGAACATCAGGACTAGAAGTTAATCTTTGGACGGGTAATCCCACTTATGATTTATTAGGTGGAGTTGCTAAAACTTTAAGTTCAGTAATGAAATCAAGTAGAGGCGATTATAGTTTTTCAAGAACAGATCTAAACAGAATGATGAGATTATTACCATTTCAAAATTTATATGGAATAAACAACATTCTTAATTTTATAAGAGATGAAAGTGGATTACCACTTAAAGGAAGTAGGAGTTATTTATAATTATGGCATTTTCGGTAGATACATATACAGGAAACGGAAGCACAACGAGTTTTAGTGTTACGTTCCCATACATAGAACAAGCTCACGTTATAGTAACTGTTGATGGAGTAACTAAAACTTTAAGTACAGATTATTCTTTTAGTAACTCGTCAACAATTGCTTTTACTTCTGCACCTGCTAATTCAGCAGTAATAAAATTTACTCGATCTAGTAATAGAAATGCTAGACTTGTAGATTTTCAAGATGGATCGACTTTAACAGAAGCCAATCTTGACCAAGATGGAAACCAAGCATTCTTTGTTGCACAAGAGGCAATAGATAAAGTTGGAGACGCTATTGGATTAAATGCAAGTAATTTATGGGACGCACAAAATAAAAAAATTCAAAATGTTGCTGATCCAACATTAGCACAAGACGCTTCTACAAAAGCATATACAGATTCAATATTAACAACAAATAATACTGCGGTTGCTAATGCAACGACCCAAGCAAATAATGCTGCGGCGAGTGCTACGGCGGCGGCTAATTCACAATCGTCGGCTTCTACGTCGGCTGCAACGGCAACTTCACAAGCTACGGCAGCAGCAAATTCAGCAACGGCAGCAGCGAATAGTGCGTCAAGCGTTAATGTAACAACAGGATTAGTAATTGCAATGGCAATTGCTCTTTAAATAAAAAAGGAAAATAATGGCTCAAAACTTTAGAAGATACCCAAAAAACAATGTCGGCACTTCTGTTGAAGATGTTTATACAGCAGATAGTTACGATACAATAGTTGGAATAGCTTTAACAAATGTTCATACAAGTTCTATTGATGTTGATGTTTATATCAATGATGGAACAAACGATATTTATTTAGTTAAGTCAGCACCAATTCCTGTCGGATCACAATTACAATTAATTGATGGCGGGGCAAAGGTTGTTGTCCAAAATGGAGATGTTATTAAAGTAAAATCTAGCGTTGCAAGTTCTTGTGATGTTTGGATTTCTGCGGTTGATAGCATAAGTACATAATGGCGTATATCGGTCAAAGCCCTCGTGGTGTAATAACAACTTCAGCAGAAATACAAGATGGTGCGGTTGAATTAGTTGATATAGCTTTAGCAGCTAGAGAACAATTAGGTAATACAGATATTTATGGATTTGTAAAAACGAATGGTACAGGAAATCAAAAAGAAGACCTTGTACTTCATTATACAAATGGTGCTGATAATTTATCAGTATCTAATAACAATGCTGAACAAACTGATTTATATGATGAAAGTTTTTTTAGTAAAAAAGGACTTACGTTTTCAGTAGACGCAAATGGAAATCTGAACGTAACAGTTTAAAAATAATATAAGGAGAAAATAATAAGATGGCGACAGTAAATCTAGGTCGGATAAAGCCAGTTTTTAGAGGTGCTTATAATAGCTCAACAGCTTACGTTGTTGATGATATTGTTACAGATTCAAATGAAACTTTCATTTGTATTTTAGCGTCAACTGGTAACGCAACGTCCAATGCGACCTATTGGACAAAGTTAGCAGCGAAAGGTACTGATGGTACTGACGTTGGAACAACAATTACTACACAGGGAGATATTCTTTATCGTGATGGAAGTGGATTACAAAGATTAGCAGCAGGAACAAGTGGACAATTTCTTAAAACACAAGGTTCTGGTGCAAATCCAGTCTGGGCAGATAATTCAGCAGTAGCAGGTTCATTAGCATTTGGTGCTTACAACAGTACTGATAGTAGTGCATTAAATAGCTCAAGTAATACAGAATTAGTTTTTAATGCTGAAAAACATGATGATGCTAGTAAATATGATGTTTCAAATGGAAGATACACTCCAGGAGTTGCAGGAATATATTTTGTATCTTCTCATATAACAGTTAATGATATTAATGGAACTGGTGATGATTTCTATTTAAAATTTTGCATTAGTGGAGATACTAGTACAGTAGCTAATGGACAAACTAGATATGGTGGAAGTGGTGCAAATTTTTCAGATTTTCACGCATCAGCAGTAATTAAATTAACAAATAATTCTGACTATATTTCTTGTTGGGCTTACCAAGACGCAGGTGGAAGTAGAGTAATTCAAGGAAATTTAGGTTGGTTTTATGGATTTAGATTAGCTTAAGGAGAATAAACATGGAAAATATAATATATAAAATAAAAGCATACGCAAAATCAAAAAGTGTAAATGATATTAATTTTCAAAGTGATGTAATTGTAGTTAAACCATCTGATGAAGATAGTAAAATTCAAGCATGGAATTTAGATATTCCTAAACCAACTGCTGATGAGTTAAATTCTTTTGAAGATGAGGCTAATACAATGAAAGCAGAAGATGATGCTAAACCCACTAGAGCAGATTTAAAAGCTAGTGCTAAAGCAAAGTTAATGGCAGGCGAAGCATTAACAGAAGACGAAGCAAATACAATAGTTTTATAATAAGAAAATAAATGGCATTAATTACAATTAAAAACGCAGCAATTAATCTTGACGCAAGTGAGATACCGAACCTAGACGCAAGTAAAATTACGTCAGGTCAATTTGCGGACGCTAGAATTAGTAGTTCAAGTGTTGTAGCACATTCTCCGCAAACAGATTTACAACCTGTCAAATCAGATATATCTGCTTTAGCTTTAAGAGAAGCTACTAATGAAAGTTCAGCAGCTTTTAATTTACCAAATCAACACATTGATACTTTTGCTACTGACACTTTAGGAACTAAAACAAATGTAGCAGTTAGTGATGGTTACATTTCATCAGTAATTCCAGCGGGTTTTACGTCAAATAATTCAACATTAGCAACTAATTTAAGACAATTATATCTAATGGATAATGCTCTTACTGATAGTATGGGAAACCAAAATTTACTTAATTCTCCAGATGGAAGTAATAATATTACATTTAATTCAAGTACAAAAAAATTAGGCACACACTCCGCATATTTCGATGGCAACCAATATACTGAATTTGGATTTGACAATGGAAGTGGTGCAGAAGGTGTTCCTTATTTTCACACTAATAATTCTAATGGTTCTTATCCACCTGCGGCTTTGTCAATAGCTTATTGGGCTTATTGGACACCTGATAATGGTAATTGGAATATGGTTTTTGATGGTTACCATATGAGTACTAATGCAAAAAGAAATTATATCTTTGCAATAGGAAATGATGATAATGGTTCAGGTTCTCACGACAAACCATCAACTTGGGACGGATCAGACCAAAATTGGGGAATCGCAGCAGATGGTGGTAGTGATACACCCGTATCAGCAATTTCTAAAAATACTTGGGTACATATTATTCATACATTAACATCATCAACCAAAAAAATTTATATAAATGGTTCGTTAAGTGGTGGTTCACAATCAGGAAGTTTTGGATTTGGAAGTAACGGAACAGGTTCGCACATAAGAATAGGTGGCAGACGAGATAGTTCTGATTATCAATTTAAAGGTTATTTAGACCAATTTGCTATATGGGATAGAGTGTTATCTGATACAGACGCAAGTAATCTTTATAATTCTGGAAATGGAAATGCTTATACTGCATTACAATCAAGTGCAACAGGAACAGCTATACAAGCAGCAAACACAGTAGGTTCGGCTAAAACTAAAGTTGGTGGCACACTTCTTTATAAAAATTTAGCAGGAACAAATACTTTAGGAACAGATTTAAAAGTATATTTTACCTGCAATGGTGGAACAAATTGGACAGAAGCGTCAAGCTATAATGCAATTACACCAGTTTATTCAACTGGCGTAAAACAAGTTCGGCTTGGAGAAACAACTTGTACTTCTGGTAGTGATGTCAGATACAAAATAGAATGGGCAAATCAAGCAGATGGAAGTAAGGTTGCACAAGTTCATGGAATAGGAGTTAATTACTAATGGCATATATTGGAGTAGGATTATCTGACATTCAACAAATTGACAAATTAGATACAATTACTTTATCAACGTCAACTAACACTTATAATTTAACTAAAGGCGGAGTAGCTTTTACGCCACTCTCCCCATTTAATATAATTTGTTCAATTAATGGTGTAGTCCAATATGGAAATTTCACAACAAGTACGTCCTCAATAACTTTTACAGGAGTTACTTTTGCAGCGACGGACACTATGGATTGGATTTTACATATTGGTAATGGAGTTCAATTACAACCTAATGACGGATCAGTAACAGCAGCTAAATTAAGCACAACTGGAATTTCTGCGGGAAATGTCTTTAAGGTCAATGACGCAGGGACAGGTTGGGTTCTTGGCAATGCAAGTTCAGCAGAAGTTTATGGATTTGAAAGATATTCAACAGCTTCCACTATTCACAAAGCAGTTACAGCAAGCGGTGGAAAATATTATATTGATGGTGTTCAACAAGATACTTTAGAATTGTTTGAAGGTAATACTTATGTTTTTACACACCCTTCAGGACACCCATTTAGATTTGCAACTGCTACTGACGCAGCGGGATCAACTGAATATACGACTGGGGTTACTGTGGATTCAGCAACCCAAGTAACAATTGTAGTGCCAAGTAATGCACCAACATTACACTACTATTGCAGTTCGCATAGTGGTATGGGAGGACAAGCAAATACTCCTGAACCAATAGTAAATAAGTTAAGAGTAATTACGACCGATCAAGGTCAAGATAACATTTCAAATGCAACATACGCCACGTTTGATGATGTTTTATATAGTGCAAGTGGTTTCACTTGGTCTATGGATAATAATGGCGATCTAATTGCTACAATTTAAGGAGATAAAATGGCAACAGTAAATATAGGTTCGTTAAGGTTTGACTGGAAGGGTGCTTACAACGGATCAACAGCTTATGTAAAAGATGACGTAGTTTCGTACAACGGATCGTCATACATTTGCATATTGGCAAGTACAGGAAACCTTCCAACTAATACAACGTACTTTCAACCAATGGCAACAAAAGGTAGTGACGGAACAGATGTAGGTACAACTTTAACTACGCAAGGAGATATTCTGTATCGAGATGGTTCAGGATTACAGCGTTTAGCAGCGGGTACGGCAAACCAAGTTTTAACTACTGGTGGTTCTGGTGCTAATCCATCTTGGGCGGATAGTGCAGGTGGAAACTGGGAGTTTATAACTTCAGTTACACCAACAACAGGTGCTGCTACATTACAATTTGTTCACGGAACAGGTGGAGTAACTTGGGACAGCACTTATATAGCTTTTAAAATAAGTGGCTATGGGTGTTTTGCAAACAGTCAATATGCTGTTCCTGCGTTTAGAATGCTACAAAGTGGTTCTGAAATTAATACTGATAGTTATCAAACATCTCGTCACTCTTTTGGAACAGGATATTCTGAAGATAAAACTGCTCATACTTGGAATTATTTTGATTTATCAAGAGGTGGTGCTTATGGGGGATCAGGTTCTACATCAAAAGGTGGTTGGATATTTAATTTAATAGTAGATAATGTTCAAAATGCACACAATACCATAATGGCTAATATTTGTTGGGAACAAGATAACGATAACTTTACTTATATGGAAGGTGGTTGTGTATTTAAAAATACTTCAAACAACAATGGTATTTCAATAAGAACAAACACAAACTATGGTTCTAATGGTATAACTGATGGAAATTGGCTAGCTAGAGGAAAAGTAGTGTTATGTGGAATAAAAGCATAAGGAGATAAAATATGGCATATACTAAAAATAATGATGACGTTTTTTCAGTAGAATACAATGGACAAAAAATAATTTGGAATGGTCAAAGACACGCAACAGAAGCAGAATGTGCTGACATTGTTGCTAATCAAAAGACACCAGAAGAATTAGAAGCATTAAATCAAGCAAGATTAGATGCTGTTGCTAAAAGAGAAACTGATAAAACTAATGCTAAAGCTAAGTTAATTGCAGGAAAAGCATTAACTGCTGATGAAGCTGATACAATCGTTTTATAATATAATGAAAAAACTAAAAAAGAAAATCTGCGAAATAATTTGTAGGATTTTTAACATTGTGCCTTGTATGTGTGAGCATCAATGCGAATGTAAAAGTCAAAACGAAAAAAATGGATAAGGATAATCTACAAATTGAAGTAGAAAGAATTAAAGGCGACATTAAGTTAATCCAATACTCCATAAAAACAATTGAAACAAATCATTTAGCCCACATACAAAAATCAATTGCAAACATAAATAAAGTTTTATGGACTGTTGGTATTTTAATTTTTACACAATTAATAATGGTGGTTTCTGATGTATTATTTTAACAAAATTTTAGAGGTCGTAGAAGATGAGATGGACTACGACCCAAAGGACAAAAAAGACGAATAAATATATTCGTTGGATTGCATTTTTTATTACAATCATAGGTACTTATATCCTCACGGGTAATAACGTAAATTTACAATGGGTCGGTTGGACAGTTTGTTCAATGTCGACTCTTATATGGGTTTATTGTGCTTATGTAGAAGATGACACTCCTCGTACCCTAATGGAATTAATGTATATGATCCTATGTTTAAAAGGAGTTATCTCTTGGTATGGCTAAAAAGAAAAAGAATAATCTTTTTGCCAAAGTTGAACACGAAAGCCGAGCCAAGTTCAAAAAAACAAGTATTGGACGTAGACCTTCTCCTACTATGCAAAACAAAGCAAAGAGAAGGACGACAAAAAAATATAGAGGACAAGGCAGATGAAGATAGCTTTATTTATGATTATGTGTTCGGCAATAGCCAACGAGTGTATGCCTCCTCACAAATTAGGACATTACGATAATTTATATGAATGTTTAAATGCAGGATATACAGAAAGTTTAAAAAAATCTGAAGAAATAGGTAAAGAAGAAGTAATTCAACACGAAATTTATATTAAATTTGTATGTATGCCTGAACAAGTAAAGGGAGTTAAAACGTAATGGCTACAAGAAATTATAGAGAAGAATATGACAAGTATCAAAGTTCTTCTAAATCAAAAAAAGATAGAGCTAAAAGAAATGCAGCTCGAAGAAAATTAATGGCGTTGGGGGCAGTAAGTAAAGGAGATGGAAAAGATGTCCACCATAGAGACAACAATCCACAAAACAATAGTCGAAGTAATTTACAAGTTACTTCAAGAAAAAAGAATAGAGGAAAGTTGAGGGTCGCATAATGATTTGGAACGTATTAGGATTAGGAATTAAAACAGCAGCAAAATTATATTCAGATAAAAAAGCTACGGAAAGTGCTTTATCTGAAGCAAGACTTCTGCACGCAGAAAAGATGAAGCGTGGGGAGATAGAGTTTTCGGGTAAAGTTTTCGAACGTCAGAAGGGAGACTGGAAAGACGAATTCGTGCTGATAATACTCTCTACGCCCATAATAATGCTTGCATATTCGGTTTTCGCAGAAGACCCAGAAATAGAACAAAAATTAGATTTATTTTTTACTAAACTGAATGAGATGCCGTACTGGTTGGTCGGACTTTGGATTTCCATAGTGGCGGCGATTTATGGAATAAAGGCAACGGATATTATTAAGACCAATGGCAAAAAGTGAAGAAATTAAATGTCCTACTTGTAAAGGAACAGGATTTTATAGAGTTGATTATGCTCTAACTAGAGAAGAAACACACGCAAAATGTGATGATTGTAATGGGACAGGAAAGTTAAAAAATGAAAAAGATTAGCGTAAATGAGAACACTTCAGTTGGTCTTCCTTTAAAAAATTTATTTAGCTTGATCGCAGCAATCGTAATTGGTGCGTGGTTTGCTTTTGGAGTTTTAGAAAGATTAAATAATTTAGAAACAGCTGATATACTTTTTAAAGAAGACCTCTTAAAACGAGCAGAACAAGAACCAAAAAATCTTGAGATGTTTATGTTAATAGAACATCTTGCAGGTCAAATTGAAAATATAGAAAAAGAAATTCAGGCAAGTAGATACAATTCTGTAAATATAGATCACTTAAAAGAACAAATTACAAATATTACAAAACAAATAGATAAATTAAGAAATGGGTCGCATTAATAGAAAAATAATTGATTACATAAAAAGTTTAGAAAAAAAAGTTAAACAAATGAGTTATGTAAAAGATTTAAAAAAAGAAGTCGAAATTGGTGCTAACGGCACACAAAGATATATGATTAAACAAGGAATTAATAAAGGTAAAATATTATGATTGAAGTTGTTTTTGCTTTATTGATGTTTGTAGACAACGAAATTAAAGAACACAGAATTCAAGAAAGTTTATCAAAATGTTTAGCAGGTAAAAGGGTTGCCGAAAGACAATTAAAAAG
>CETC01004119.1_pt1 | contig 11804 bp, 10 predicted proteins | sample 326911 | NCBI WGS metagenome assembly CETC01 (sample SAMEA2622694, study PRJEB7988) | marine metagenome | isolation source: saline water (ENVO:00002010), including | reverse complement strand
GGTAACAAAAAAGTAGTAAATCAAATACATGATTTGTATAGAAAAGCAAATGGGTCTAATAGAAAAAAGTGGGAAAATGTAGCTCAACAAGCTTATGAATTTTTCTTAGGAGAGCAACTTACAGAAGAAGAGCAAGATGCACTAAGGTCGGCTGGAATGCCTAATTTTACAATTAATAGGATTACTCCTGTTATTGAAATGATGAAATTCTTTGCAACCGCTAATACTCCTAGATGGCAAGCTGTAGGAGCAGAAGGAAGTGATTCAGACGTAGCGGCTGTACACGCTGACATAGCAGATTATTGTTGGTATAATTCAAATGGTGATAGTATATATGCTCAAGTAATTCAAGATGCTCTTGTAAAGGGGGTTGGGTATATGCAAGTAGATGTAGACCCAAATCAAGATAGAGGATTAGGAGAAGTAATATTTAAAAAAGTTGAGCCTTTTGATATTTATCCAGACCCAACTTCTAGAGATTTTCTCTTCAGAGATGCTACTTATATTATGGTAAGAAAAGACTTACCTAAAGAACAAGTAAAAAAATTATTTCCAGATAAAGTAAGACAAATTAAAAATGCAAATAGTGATTCAGCTGGTGAAAATAATTACTCTGATAGAGATATATTAGAAAGTGACATAGTATTTCCAGCGGATACCGCAGGGGAATCTTGGGATTCTAAAGGCGAAGAAGATACTATTATAGATTATTACGAATGCTATAGTAAAGAAAAAGTATCATTTATGAATCTATTTATTAATTTACCTCCCGGGCCTTCTGAAATGGAATCTATTGAAAGACAAGTGGAAGTAGATTTAAAAGATTTTGAAGCAGAAATGATGGTTCAGGTAGAAGAGAAAGCTTTACAATTATCTGAATCTGTACAAAAAGGTGAAATTATACAAGAAAGAGCAGAACTAGAAATAGAAAGAGCTCGTAGAGAAGCACAAGAATCAGTAGAAAAACAAAGAATTATTTTAATTAATAAATTAAAAGAAGCTGAGTCAAGAATAGAAAATCGTGTTATTACTAAAGCAGAATACGATATAATGATAAAAGACAAAACTGTGGCAGGAACTATTGTTGATGCAATTGATTTTTATGAAGATAGAATACGATATACAATAGTTGTTGGAGACAAACTTCTTTATAATGAAATATTACCAATAAAAGATTACCCTATAATTCCTTTTGTTTATCAATACACAGGAACACCATATCCAATGAGTGCAGTAAATCCATTGGTTGGTAAACAACAAGAATTAAATAAGGCACATCAAATTCTTATACATAATGCTAATTTAGCATCAAATCTTAGATGGATGTATGAAGAAGGTTCTGTGCCAGAAGAAGAATGGGAAAAGTATTCATCGGCTCCCGGTGCATTATTAAAGTATAGACAGGGATTTGCCCCTCCTACTCCAGTCCAACCTCTTCCACTAAACAATGCCTTTTATGGCATAACCCAGAACGCAAAAGCTGACATGGAATATGTAGCAGGGGTATATTCCTCTATGCAAGGAGATAGTGGTTCAGGCCCAGAGACATATAGAGGTTTATTGCAAATGGATGAGTATGGTACTAGAAGAATTAAATCTTGGATGCAAAATGTAATAGAGCCTGGATTAGAGCATTTAGGAATGGTGTTTAAAGATTGGGCGCAAGATACTTATTTAGCTCATAAAGTTTTTAGAATTGTTCAACCTAATAATATAAATGAAGAAAAAATTGTAGAAATCAATGTTCCAATATTTGATGATTTAGGAAATTCAGTAAAGAAATGGAATGATTATGCAACTGCTAGATTTGATGTTAGAATTATAGGTGGTTCTACACTACCATTAAATAGATGGGCATTATTAGAAGAATACTTTAAGTGGTATCAATCTGGATTAATAGATGATATTGCTATGTTACAAGAAACAGATGTAAGAAATAAAGAAGCAATAATAAAACGTAAATCAGTTTATATGCAATTAAGAAACCAAGTAGAACAATTAGACCAAATTGTAAAAGACAGAAATGGTACTATAGAAACACTTGAAAGACAATTAGTACAATCAGGCATTAAAGAAAAAGTAAAAGATGCTGATATGTCTATACAAAAAGATGTGATGCAAACAGAAGCAGCACAATCAGCATATAGAGAAAAACTTAAAAACGAATCAAATATGAAAATGAAAGAACTAGGACTAGCAGCGACTATAAGAAAAGACAACATTGAGTCTGCTAAAGAATAGTTGATTTTTTCAGCATTGCTAATTTAAATTAAGGAGAAATTATGGCTAATGAAAATACAGACAACCTATCTAAATCACCAGAGATGAATGATTTTAATATAGATAGCCCTGAAAATAATACGCCAAACACAGCTGACGATTTTTTTGAAGCTCTTGACCGTAAGGTAAATCAAGGTATACTAGAGCCGGAAGAAGAACCAGCATTGATGCAAAACGAAACAGAATCTGAAACCTCAGAAGTGAGCCCAGAACCTGTTGAGCAAGAGCATAATTGGGAAAAGAGATATAGTGATTCAAGTTCCGAAGCAAAACGACTTAACTCTCGTTTAAGTGAGCTAGAACCCTATGTACCTGTTCTCGATGCAATGAGAAAAGACCCTAATTTAGTAACTCATGTGAGAGACTATTTTGAGGGTGGTGGTTCAACCCCTAAAAAAGTAACGGAAAAACTTGGTTTAGATGATGATTTTATCTTTGATGCTGATGAAGCAGTTAATAATACTGATTCCGACTCAGCAAAAGTTTTACAAGCTACCATTGATGGCGTTGTTAATCAACGTCTACAAAAGCATCAAGTAGAACAAGAAAATCAAAGTAGAAGACTTTCAACTGAAGCAGAATTTAGAGCAAAGCATAATATGAATGATGGTGAATGGAAAGAACTTGTTGACTATGCTAATTCACGAACACTTTCTTTAGACGATATTTATTATCTTAAAAATCGTGAAAATCGTGATAAGAATGTTGCTGATTCTGCCAGAAAAGATATGTCTGAACAAATGAAAAGAGTACGTCAGAAACCTCAAAGCGCATCTTCAATAGGTGGAGCTACTAGAAATGATGATATGACTCCAGACGAGCAAGTTTTTGAAGCTATTTTAGGGATTGATTCGGAACTAGAATCTGTATTTGGTTAATAACTAAATACTTAACTTAAAATAGGAGCTTAAAATGGCACAAGACATTTTTGGCATCTCCGATGTTACTAGTTTAACTGAATCCACAGCTGGTATAGTTGACCCGGGTGGAAATTTATCGACTGGTGACCTTCGGAGAAAATATAACTTTGGCGATAGAGTTAGCGAATTAGCAATTGCACAAGACCCGTTTTTTAGGTTTGTGTCAAAAGTAGCTAAGAAGCCAACTGATGACCCTCAGTTTAAATTCACAGAAAGAAGACCTTCCTATCATAAACGATATGCATATGTAGTAGACCACGGCACAAGTCGAGCAGGTCTAGCTGGTTCACAGGCAACTGTAACAGCAAGTGATATTGCAGAAGGCGATACTTGGTATGTAAGGATGATGACTGATTATAAGAACGATGGTAACATCGGTCAAGTATATGGTTCATCAACTTCTTTAAGAGTAGGTGATAACGGAACAAGACCTGAGTTTTTTCTACCAGGTCAAATGGTAAAAATCCCATTTCATACAAATGATGCAGCAAATACAGCTGCTCTTGCTTTTGCATGCGATGATTATATTGTAGGTAGAGTAGAAGAAGTATATTCAAATTCTGAAGGTGCTGCTTCTGCTACAAATAACTCTGTTGAGTTAAAACTTACAATTGTAAGAACTCTTGACGATTCAACTAATAATGACTTAGCTGGTTGGGGAGCTGGTACAACTGCTGAAAGCCCTCTTGACGCGCATACTGATGATGTATCTGCGGCTGAATGGAAAGACTTTACTGTTCAACAACTTGAAAAAGCTCGTTGTTATATAGTAGGTAATTCTTGGGGTCAAGGTTCTGGTTACCCAGAAACATGGAAAGACCAACCTTTCTCAACCGGTAGTGGTTTAACTCAAATTTGGAAAACTTCTTTAGCAATGGACAACACAACTCGTGCAACTGTTCTAAAGTATGAACCAAGTGAGTTTGCTAGAATCTGGCGAGAAAAGTTGATTGAGCATAAGTGGGATATTGAAACATCATTACTATTTGGTAATCAGTATTCTGATGCAAATGGTGTTCAGTATACTCAAGGAGCTGTTGATTATATACTTAGTTATGGTAATCAATTTAGCCTAACTCTATCTTCAAAATCTCAAGATTCATTTCTTGAAGATTTGTCTCAATACCTAGACCCACGATACAATAATAGCCCTGCTACTGTATTTTTCTGTTCTACAGAAGTGTATAATTGGTTGCATAAACTAAGTGGGTACTTTGCTAACAATGTTGGTATGGTAAAACCTGGCGCAAGTTCACCTGATAGTTCAGGTAACTCGTATGGTAGAGCTAATATTGACATGGTAGGTAAAAAGAAAGCATTTGGAGTAGACATTACAGTTATTTCAACACCTTATGGTGATATGAATGTAGCTCGTAACGTACACCTAGATGGTTCTCCTGCTAAGATTGTCGCAATTAATATGCGTCATTGTTCTTACAGGCCTCTTGTTGGTAATGGACTTAATCGTGATACAGCTGTTTATGTTGGTGTTCAAACACTAGAAAACAGTGGTATTGACCGTAGAGTTGACTTAATTCAAACCGAAGCCGGTATGGAGTTTCAGATGCCTGAAGCACATGCCATATGGACATAAAGGAGTAAATTATGGGAATGCCTTTATACGGTCAAAATAAGTTCGGAGAATCTGTTGGTGAAAAATTATACTCTGAGGCAGGTACGCTTCGTGAGCATGAAAATTCAACAGATGCTAACGATATATTCAAATACTCAATACCAGCTAATAAATTAGAAATAGGTGACATTGTTAGAATTAAAGTTTTCTGCACAGTTGTAGATAGCAATAGTTCAGACACTTTAACACCTATTCTTAAGTTTGCAGGCGATGCTATAGCAACTGGAGCAGCACTTGATGTTGCCGATGATGATATAGTTTACGCTTGGGCTGATGTTCATGTAACTAGCGCAACTGCAATGACAGCAATAGCTGAAATTAGAACAGATGCTTTAGGAGCTACTCATGTTATTGGTGCAACAAACCTATCTTCAAAAGATATTACATCTGCAATAGATGTAGTTCTTAATGTTGATTGGAGTGCTGCTCACGCTGATAATGAAGTAAGAATAGACGCATGTAGCGTAGAACTTGTTTAACTAAACAAAACAATATATGGGGGCCTTCGGGCCCCTGTATATAAAAGATTTAAAATATGGCAACATTTAAAGAACAAGTAGAGGGACTAACTGGATTATCTATTGATAGTGGTAGTTCTCCTACACAAAGTGAATTAACTCAATTTTTAAAAGATGGCGTTTTAGACGTTACAAGTAGATGTCTATCTGTTAGACCTCAAGATTCTTTTATGTTTATGAGAATATCTTCAGAAAGCACATCTCAAGCTGGAGTAACAATTCCATCAGCTAAAATTATTAGTGTTGTAAGAGAATCAGGTACTAATGATAATTGGAAAAATTGTAGGAAAATACCTATTGGTTTTCAATACGATGTTACAGATTCAACGAGTCTTCATTATGCTTCTAAATTTAATCCTGCTTATTTAGTTTCTGAAGAAGGGGCGATACTTGTTTATCCACCTCCTTCATCTGGTGGTGCTAATTCTTATAAAGTTTACTATGTTAATGGTACACCAACAGACCAAACTAATAATGCATCACTAACATATGCTCATTCAGATATTAAATATTTTCCAGAAGATAAAGCATATTTAGTAGTTTTATATGCATCTATACAATCATTACAAAATGCTTTGTCATCTAAAGCATTACCAGATGATATTAGTTTTCCATCTATACCATCTTCATTATCCTTATCAGATGCTCCTGTTATTCCATCAATAAGTAATAATAGTATATCTTTTACAACTACAGCTCCAACATATTCTGGGCCTACAGTTGTACCAAATTTTGGAGATGCTGAAAATTGGATTAGTGTAGAAGAAGACCCTGAAATGTTAGCAGGTAGAATACAAACAATTAATGCTCAAATAGCAGAATTTCAAGCAAAGGTACAAGATTCTGTACAAAGTTTTAACAAAGAAAATGTAGAGTATCAAGCTCAATTACAAGTATCAATTCAAAATGCTCAATTATCGCAATCAGATGATGCGCAAAAATTGCAAAAGTATTCAGCAGAAATATCATCTTATCAACAAGATAATCAAAGTAAGATTGCTAAATTTAATGCAGATTTACAATCGTATACATCTGAAGTATCTAGTAAATTACAAGACTATACAGCTAAGATACAGAAAGTAATGACAGATTATGGATGGATGGAATCAAGAGCAAAATTATTAATGGCAAAATATGAAGGAGCATTTGCAGCTATGGCAGGCGCACAACCAAAAGCACAAGCAGCTCCTCAACAAGTTAGGAGATAACAATGGCAGATAAAGCATCGTCTAGTTTATCAGCATCAATATTATTAGATGAAATAAAAGCAAGTATGAGTGGTAGTTTAATTTATGAACCTGCTGATGGTAATGATAAGTGGGTATTTGCAGAAGTGCAAGTAACTGGTTCTGCTTCAGATACAGATTTACTAGACACTGGTGATTCATATCTTGGTTCGTCATCTCAAGTAGCTACTGGAGACACATTTAGATGGTTATGTATTAAAAATATATCTACAACCACTACAGAAGGAATAGGATTTGTATTAGATGCTGGCAATGCAGTTTATAATGAAAAAGATTTAATTGTTGTAGGGCCTGGAGAAATGGTAATAATAAAACCACCTAATTGCACAGTTGCAGATTTACATGCTAGAAGTTGTGTTCTTGATTCAAATCTAAGACCAGAAAGTCAAGGAACGGCAACTGTTAATGCTCATGTAGCAGCTATATTGGATGACGTATAATGACTATTAAAGAAATGATGGAAAGAGCCGGTGTTAATAGTACTGGTTTAGCATTAGCTTGGATAAAAGATGCTGTACACGCTATTAAATCTTCTCATGGTGAAGAAATAAAATCTAATAAACAAAATATAATTGATGGAGAAAGAGAATATATTTTACCACTTAACATGGTATCTTTAAAATCTGTTTCTATTCTAGATACATCAGATGATAAATATAAAAAAATAAAACGATTGGCATATGACCCAATTGTTTCAGAAGATACGAGTCCAGAATAATGCCGGTTCAATATAAAAAAGAAAAAAAAGTAATTATGACTAAGCCTAAAGATGATAAATATAAAGAGCTTTCTACAAAAATAGTTTTGCTTGAACACAAGTTAGAAGAAATGTATAAAATTGTAAAAAGACTTCAAACTAGAGCAGGATTATGAGTTATAATACTTATAAAAATTGGTTTTATCAATTACATGGTAGATATATACATTTATGGCAACTTGCTAACAATGCTTTTATAGATACTATTGGTAGTTATAAAATAAGATTGCCGGGTGAAAAATCTCCTATACAATTAATTTATCCAGATGAAGATATTACAAATGGATTAAGAATTGAATATACATTATTTGATGAATCTGAAATATTTATATCTGAAGCATTAGAAACTACAACTGCTAAATATTCTTCAAGTACCATAGCTTTTTCAGATGGTGGAGATACCATTACTGACTCTACTAATCCATTTGTAACAGCTGGTTTTTCAACTGGTGATAGAATAAGAATTATAGGGTCTGCTAGTAATGATGGTGATTATACTGTTGATGTAGCAGCTGGTACTCTTACATTACAAAGTGGTAGTACTACACTTGAAACAATTGGTGAAAGTATTACAATATATCAAATACCTAAAACTGGAGCAACTGCAGATGAAAGCGCTCATGTTAATTTAAATAGAATGTTATCACTAGCAGTTGTTGATTATATGAAGGCCCAGCAAAAAGAATTAGAAGGTGATATTCAAGGTAAAGAATATTACATAAAACAATTTTGGAAAAAAGTAGCAGATGACCAGAGTAATAAGAGAAATATTTCTATGACTTTTTCTCTTCCTGTTTATTCTGTTCGTTAATTAAATTAAAGTGCTTGTATAAGGAGCATTCTCGCCTCGCATGACAAGCATTAACCGTAAAGGAGAAACAAATGGCAAATTTACAAAAACATAGAGCACACGAATCATTAAATATAGATACAGCTGCTGATTGGCAAGTTCAAACAATAGTATCAGTTACAGCTAATGCTGCTGACGCTATGATTGATGTGTCTAATTATCACATGGTTCATCTTCAACCAGCTGAAGATATATATTTTACATTTAACGCAAACAATGTTGAAGCTAGTCTTGTTCCAGCAAATGAACTTTATTTAAAAGGTGGAGATACAATTTATTCTTTTAAAATCCCTAAAGGATTGTCGGATACAATGTATTTAATATTAGAACGAGTAACTGATACAGGCAATTGCCGTATTGTATTATCATAGGAGGTAATTATGGCTTTTTTACAAACAACAGCAGCAAGTATATCTTCTGGGGGTACAATAAATGGTAATGTTACTATAGCAGGCGATTTAACTGTTCAAGGTGATAATAGTGGAACATATAGTGAGATAATTACTGGCGTTCTTCAAATGTCTAGCACAACATTAAATGGTGCTCCAATAAATTTATTAAGTAGAGATACTGCAATAGATACTGACGGAGAAGGTGTTAGAATAAGATTTGGTAAAAGTAATGATGGCTTTTTAGCTGACTATGGCTATAGAAGATGGACATCTAGTGATAAGGGTGCAACTATAACATCTACAGATAATTTAAGATTTGCACTTGCTGGTCAAGATGTTTCGCATTTTATGTTTAAAGGTGGAAATAGTACAACGGGGTCTATTTTAGATATTAGACCACACGAGTATCATGTTGTAGCAGACGATGTTTTAGGTAAAATAACTTTTTCAGCTGCTCACGAAACTAGTGGTACAGATGCTATTTTAGCAGGTGCTGAAATCAAAGCATTAGCAACTGCTGAATTTACATCTAGTGTTAACTCTACTGATTTAATATTTGGCACAGGAGCAAGTGAAGCTGCTACCGAAAAAATGCGTATTACTTCAGCAGGTCGGGTTGGTATTGGAACTGACTCACCTGATACCAATATGCACATTGCAATGGATAATGGAACAATGCCCGATGTTAGTGGAGAAGCTGGAACTGGATTCATTGTACAAAATAATAGTGCTACAAACGATAATGTTAGAATGTCGCTTATATCAGGTAATGCAGCTTCAGGAGTTATTCATTTTGGAGACGAACAAGACCACAACGCTGGTACAATATATTATAATCATTCCTCTAATTATATGGCTTTTGAAACTAATGGTGCTAATGAAAGACTGCGTATTGATTCATCAGGAAATGTTGGTATCGGAAGAAGTGATTCTGTAATGTCAGGATTGGGTGGTACAAACACAAAATTAACACTTTATAATTCTAGCTACGCAGGTAATTTAGAGTTAGCTGGTAACTCATCAAGTGATGATGCGTTAATGGGCAGTATTTGGTTTTCAAATGAAGATAATGCAGACGATACAAATGTTGATGCAGATAGTAAGTTAATTGCTACTATAGATGTAAGAACTGAAACATCAGATTCTAATGCACACGATGATAGTGGTTCTCATATAATATTTAAAACAAAGCCTGAAGCTGGTACATTAGCAGAAGCAATGCGTATTGATTCATCAGGGCGAGTTGGTATCGGAGTTGCTCCATCACTTGATGCTAATACTCCACTTACAGTACAAACTGCATCTGACTTTAGTATGTTATTAAATAGTACAAATGACGGAGGATATGTATCTCTTAAAATAGGAAACTCAGGAGATACAAGCGACACTTCTAATTGGGATATTGTTAGAGCCAATGGTAGTGGGAATTTAGGATTTAGACATTGGAACACTTTTTATTCAGGTGGTACAGTTACTACTGTGATGCAATTAGATAAAAATTGTCGCATTAGTCTTAGTAATAATGATAGTGGTGGAACAGGTGGTACTGATAGTACAAGTGGTAATACTATATTTGGATATCACGCTGGTTTAAACCTTGATTCAGGTAGTATAGATAATATTTTAATTGGTCACGCATCGGGAAAGGGATTATCTGGCAGTACGAATGATTACACACAAAATGTGCTGATTGGTGGCAACTCAGGAAGGGATATAACTCAAGGCGATAATAATGTAGTCGTAGGTCACAATGCAGGTCGGTATCTTTCACAAGGAGATTCAAATACACTTATTGGGCATAATGCCGGTAATGCAGTTCTTAACGCAAATAATAACACAATAGTTGGTGCAAATGCTGGTGACGCTATATCTTCAGGTGCAAATAATTCTATATTGGGAACATCGGCATTAAGTACAGCAACGACTGCTTTAAATAATGTGTTTATTGGAAGAAGTGCTGGTGAAGACATTCCAGCAAGTCAAGCACTAAATGGTGTTATAGCTATAGGATGGGAATCGTTTAAAGGTAGTGGTTCTACTACTACAGGCCCAGAAGGAACAGTTGCAATTGGATATCAAGCATTAACTGCACTCACTACAGGAATTGCTAATACAGCGATAGGATATGAGGCATTAAAAACAGAGGATACTAGCGATGGTAATGTAGCTATAGGTCATCAAGCATTAAAAACTCAAGATGCAGTTGATAACGCAGGAAATACTGCTGTAGGATATGTAGCATTAACAAATTCGACAACTGCAATAGGGAATACTGCGGTAGGTTATAAAGCAGGTCAGTCTGTTACAACTGGGGGATTGTCAACTATAGTGGGTCATCAGGCTGGAAAATCTTTTACTGTTGGTAGATATAATACTGTATTAGGGTATGCTGCAATGGATGCAGAAGTAGAAGGTTCAGAAAACGTAGCAATAGGTTATAATGCTTTAACTGCTGCAAACGCAGGTGGTAGTGGTAGTGGAGCGACTAATACTCACAACACTATGGTAGGTGCAAATGCAGGTGATGGAATAACTTCAGGTATTCAAAATACTGGATTAGGTGCAAATGTTGCTTTTGATGTAGATGCTAATAATCAAACTGCTATTGGGTTTGGAGCAACAACTGATTCAGCTAATGATATTGCAATAGGAAATACAAGCGTTGATGAAATAGAAGGTCAAGCAAGTTTCGCAACTTATTCAGATGAAAGAATTAAACAAAATATTCAAGATGGTGATTTAGGTCTTGATTTTATTAATTTATTAAAACCTCGCAAGTATAATAAAGTAAATCCTGCTAAATATCCTGATTCAATTAAAAACCCAAGTGATGGCGTTGATTCAAATGGTGATGAACAGGAATGGACAGATGCTCAAGCTAATAAAGTTTGGGATGGATTAATTGCTCAAGAAGTAAAAGAAGCAATGGATGCTTGTGAAACTTCATATAGTGGTTGGCGTGAAAAGAAAAATTCAAAACAAGTTTTAGAGTATGAAACTTTAGTAGTACCATTAATTAAAGCAGTTCAAGAGTTATCTGCAAGGGTAGAAGAATTAGAATCAAAGTAGATTTTAACTAACAAACAAAGGAGCTAAATAATGGCTAAAAAAGAAAAAGAACAAAAGCCTGTTTTAACTTTCGATGACAAAGAGTATGTAATCGAGGATATGACAGATGAACAAAAAGTACTTCTCAACCACATTAAT
>CETC01011020.1_pt1 | contig 11838 bp, 10 predicted proteins | sample 326911 | NCBI WGS metagenome assembly CETC01 (sample SAMEA2622694, study PRJEB7988) | marine metagenome | isolation source: saline water (ENVO:00002010), including | reverse complement strand
CCAATGTTGTTGTTCTCAACTACAAGTAAAGCATCATTATATTTTGTTGCTAAATCAATTAAGAAATGACCATATTCTGTAGTAGATAATTTTCCTTTATATTCCGCTACTTGTTCCATATTCTCCACTTCAAATACTTGAGTAGCAGAATAATCTGTCCCATCTCCCCTCGAAACATCAGCAACCACTATATATTCTTTTGTATAATCAGGCTGTCTAAATACCCAAAGATTTCTATCTATACCTATTTCTTCTACAGGAGCTTCCGTCATTGTGTCTTTATACCATTGTAATATTTTAGGGTCAACTACTGATTGCCCTGAAGTGAGGAAGTCAGCGTCACATTCTTGTGCAGCTTGTGATGGTCCTAAAACCTTATCTTGTTCGTCTCTCCAACTTTGATCTCTATCTGGATGATCTGTCCAATGAAGTCTGATTGAATTGAATTCATTAGTTCCATCTTCAGAACCTACCCATTGTCTATGAAACCAATTACCAACACCATTAGGTGTGGATAGAGCAATACAATCACCACCAGTTGCAAGTGTTTGTTGTGCCGCAGTCCATATCTCATCAACTTTATCAATAAAGGCTGCCTCATCAAGTATTAGAAGAGATAGAGCTTCAGAACGACCGGCAGATTCAGTTGCTGCAATTGCTTTTATTTGTGAACCATTTTTAAATCTTAATGAAAGTTTGTTTGTTTCTTCAACGTTTGTTTTTAACCAAGATGGTAATCCCTCATACATCACTCTTACTTTTGTTACAAGATTTTTTGCAACATCTTTACCAGTAGCAATAACAAGAATATTTTTATCTTGATGAAATAACATCATCCATAGAGCATATCCAGCTGATAGTGTGGATATACCTAATTGTCTTGATTTGAGAATTATATTATAACGATTATTTTTAAATTCAGTTAAACATTTTTCTTGAAAATCATATAAATTAAATTTAATTTTACCTTTTTTGGGATGTTGAATTACGCAATACTTTTTCATAAAATATACAGGATCAACTGCACATTTTTTATATTCCGTCTGTATTACTTGTTTTAATTTATTATCCATTAGTCACTCAATTCACCAGCTAATTTAATTGACTGTGTAGTCAAAATAATACCACCAAAAAACCACAACCATCTATTTTCATACCATTTAGGTTGAACTTCTTTAGATAATTCTTTATACAAATCAATTCTATTATTTAATAAATTGATTTTTTGATCATATAAATCAATAGTTAAGCTGTCATTTAACTGATATTGTTTATATAACTTAATACTTTCTTCTAATTCAAATATAATTTTAGTATTTAAACTATCGGCATTCTCAAGTTCTATAATTGATTGTCTTAAAGTCTGAACTACATCATCTGGCAAACAATGGCCATCACATGGCTCTTGAGCCACAGACATATTAACTACCAATAAAATAAAAACTAATCTGCTTATAAAGTTAAACATATACATAATATTCCTCCATTACCAATAAATATAAAAAAACCTTTTAAAAAGAAAATTTATGTCTATCCTTTAATTTTATATGATCTACCATCAATAACTATGTGAGTTCTATTACGTTGTATTGATGTATGTGCCAATCTATTTGTATTATTAGTAATGTCTCTTGAAGTTACAGCTTTACCAGAAGCACGTGGAATATTAATTCCAGAACTATGCCTTACATTATTTGTTCCAGTATGCACTGACTGGTTTCGAGTGTAGCTTACTTGACCTCCCATATTATATCTACGAGTAGATCTTCTTGCAACATTTCTTCTACCAGAAACTCTACCACCAGTATTATATCTTCTTTGATTAGCAGGTCTTCTGTTTCTTCTGTTAGCACCAGCAGTGGATCTACCGACATTTCCACCACTTCTAAATGATCTATTATTTACTTTTCTAGATCTTCTATTTGGTCTTCTTACCGATCCACCTCTTGCATATGGATTTCGGCTTCTATTTCTAGAAAATCTTCTTCTATTACTTCTCATATTATTTCTCCTATTAACGAATCCACCTGATTCATATTTACTACCTAAACTTGTTAGTTCCCCTTGTGCGAATCCACCAGAATGATAACTAGTTGCCGTTGAATTTATTTTATCCATAAAATCTACACCAAGAGCTTTTACAGTTTGAGCATTCATTATATACTCACCACCTTCAAATTCTATTGGTGTTTGACCACCTACTATTCCAGATATTCCACCTTCTTCATGTGTAGGACCTATTGCAAGTCCACCTCTATTATACCTTTTTCCTGTTTTTCTTCTATTTGACATAATAATCTCCATGTCAGTCATTGGATCAGTGACTAATTTATTGTCTACATCACTTCTCCAAGTTACATTATTACCATTTACAGATACAACTGTACCTGTTTGATTATATCTTGGTCATGTAGATCTGTTATCTCTAACTCTATCGCCTACATTACATGCCATAATTATTATCTACTTTTTTTTCTTCGCGTATTCTTTCAAAAAATCTGCAGCGTCTTTCGCGTTATCTTTAGGCTTAACTTTTTTGCCTTTTTCTTTTTTTAGTGTATCTATAGTCTTTCTTTTACTATTGAGGGATTTAGCTATAGATTTATTCTTCTTCTTATTCTTCTCTATGTCTAAGGTTAGACTCTCTGTTTTGGATTCGTTATCTTTTATGTCTTTTTTTAATTTCTTCACCTTTTTATTATCTTTTGGTATGAAAAAGGCGAGTATCCCTCCTATCGCTGCTATTAATCCAATTATCCATTTTACTACTTTCATTTATTTCAATCCTCTTCGAATCCTCTGTATATAAGTATTAAGTTCTTGTGGATTTAACCCTAAAGATTTAATAACTTTATATAAAATTGCCATTTTTTTTATTCTTTCCAACTTAACACTATTAACAGAATCTATGAATCTATTCATCCATCTTTTCACAGTTGCCGGAATTTGAATTTTATCAAATTCACCACCAGCCTCTTTCAATCCAAACTTTTTCTTTTCATATTCAGTATATTTATCACCCAATGGTTTAGACCATCTTTTTATAGTCCCATCAGCTTCATCTTTTTCTGTCCATTCTTTAATAGTTTTCAAATTACCACTTGGAAATTCACCATCACCTCTATCTGATTCTTTTGATAAATCAAAAGTTGGTTTATCATCTTCACCTACCATTTTATATCCAACTTTTTCAGAACGAGTTTTTGTATTTAAAGTATCTTGTGGATTTCCAGTAGCAAATCCTTCTTCTATCTTTGTAATTTCTTTTCTAATAATCTTTTTTAATGTTTTTCTATTCATTATTTAGATCCCAAATTAGTAGAAACATGTTCACCTACATTACCAGCAGCGTAAATACCGAAAACCCATTTTACAAAGTCTGCCCAACCTGCAAAATCAGCTTTACCGATAGCTACAAAAATACTAGCCGCTAAAAAACATATACCAGCACATATTAATTTTTTACTTGCTAAATTCATAATTATACTCCCGTCATTTTTTTGTTTATTTTCATTGTTGTATCTACATTACTATTAGCCATAGCATTTACAACAGATTCATCAAATAATTTTTTATCACCTTCTAACATTTCTTTTGCCCAAATATCAGTTTCTTCCATAGCAGCATCCCATCTTTGCCAAGCATCTTTATGAACCCAAAAATGCCATTTAGTCAATCCCTGTGTTCCAATTGGTTTGGATTTTAACAAAGCTTCAAAATCTATTTGACAATAATAACATCTACCCAATTTGGTATAAGATTTTTTATCTCTTTTATTATAGGCACAAGATTTTTTACAATCTTTACATTGTTTTGTAAAAATACCAACTGGTGGGGTTTTGGATAACTTCATACGATATCCTTCTTTTTGTTCCCATTCTACACCATCAGAATCTGTCCATTTTTCACCAACTTTACGATGATCAGTACTTTTTATACTATGTTCCCCAACAACGATTTTTCTACCATAAGTACCATCAACCATGTCTTTGACTTGTTGTAGATTCTTACCAGCTTCTTTCCATTCTAATTTCTTTTTTGACATATTTACCTCTATCTATATAGTTTTTACTATATATAAATATGCAAAAATTAATTAAAACAAATTAAAAACTCATTAATCCCGTTATTTGATTGATTGGAGCGAATGCTCCAGTGAATTTATAGGTATTACCTTTATATTTAAAGACAATTCCTTCAGTCGGAACTATAGATTTTAGTCCACCTATAGCATTTAGTTTAGACATTTGAGCTTTTAGTGTATTTAATTTCTTTAAATCACCACCTCTCTTAACATCTCTAACAGCAGCATCTAATTTATCTTTTATTTTTTGAACTGATTTATCTGGATTGGCGGAAATGTATCCACTTACATTTTTCATTATTTCTGCACCAACTTCAAAAAACAATTCTTCAAATGGTTTCATATTATCTTTAATATGACCTTTATGATTTTGTTTATCATAATTGAGAGCCCATTCTAAAAACTTTTCATTTTTAATATCTTTTCTCATATTTCTAACTGCATATTTTTTATTAAAGAATGCCCACCTTTTAGTTAAACCATTCCATACTTTTGATGGAATTTTATATTTAAATTGCTTAGCTGCATTATAAATAAATTCTTCCCAATGTCTTTGATGATATAATGCTAATTCATCATTATCTTTTAAATTATATTGTTTTTGTAATTTAGATAACTTATTTAAAAATTTTCTTTTCATCTTACCAAAATCTTGATGTTTTGGAACATCTAAAAAGTTTGGTTTTCCAATTGAAAACTTTTTCTGTAAATGTTGGTTTCTCTGTCTTATCATACCAGCAAGTATTCTAGCACTACCAGGAACACTACCAACTACATTTCCACTTTCATCATAAGTATTTGCACCATGAAATATAAGTTGAGCTACATCATAGTTAATAACATTTTCTGACTTTGGCCACATAATTTCAAGATTCATAAAGTTTTTACCATTGTCAAAGATTTTATCTTTTTGTTTTTGTGACAATGAACCAATAGCTTTTCCTAAATCTTTCATAGAAAATACAAAAGCATCTCTTATATCACCCCTACCTTTGAATTTAGAAATTATACCATTAATGTCCAATGCATTTTGACCAAAGTTTTTTAATTGTCCTTTATTTCTAGCTGCAATAATCTTTCCGTCTTTCCAACTTATCATAATGTTTTGTCCATCTAACTTTTCTGTAACATTATCTTCACGACTTAAATTACCACCCAATCCTAAAGTTATAATATTTTTTAAATCTTTAAACTTTAGATTATTATTGTCAAAAGGGTGCATCATATGTCCAGCTGCTCCGCCCATAAGTAATAACTCCTTTCCTTTATAAGGTTTTTCTGTAACTATTAAATTTATCTCTTCTTTCAAACTCAAAGATTCTTCTAAATCTTCTTCATCTTTCTTTATAACAAATGGAACTCCATGTATCTTTTCACTCAACTTACCAGTAATTAATTTAAATAAATTATTATCAGTAAATCCCATTAATTGTTTAAAAAATTTCTTTTTATCCTTTTCATCAGTATCTTTAGAACCAAGATGATGTCTAATTGTAGTACCACTTAAATCTTTACCACCGATTTTAGCCGAATAATGTGGTGCTATTAAAACATAAGAATGTTCATCAAATCCAACTAATTTATTCCTATTCTTTTTATAATCTTGAAAATACTTACCACTCAATCTACTAGCATCTTTTTTTCCAACTAAATATACAACTGCAGTAGTTTTTGGATCATATTTTCTTAAAACTTCATCAGCTTTATATGGATTTCTTATCTGTACAACTTTACCAGAAGGTACTCCGTGTTTTCTTATTATAATACTTTTTTCTCTAAAATTAAAAGGTGATTTACCTTTTTCTACTTTATTAGAAGTAACAACATAAGTATTTTTAGTACCAAACATCTTTTGAAGCCATTTAAAAGTACTATAATGATGTTTACCAAATGGTTGAAATCTACCAGGATATATTCCTACTATATTTTTAATTTTAGGAGTTACTGGAGCCTCATTAAGAGTTTCTTCTTCAATAAATGGTTTTGTTATTTCTTCTATTAGTTTATTCATATCTTATACCATAATTTACAGCTTTTTTACTTAAAAAACAAGCTTTTTTATGCTTTTTTTGATTTTTTTATTGGAACACAATTAGGAACTTCTTTTCCATTTTTCATTTTTGTTCCAACCATTTCATATCCTTTCCAACAGGGATTTTCTTCTTCTTCAATCTTAATCATTTCTTTTAGTTTTGGAACACCAAATTTATTTTCTTTTTTTATCATTTTAATTTGTTTACTATTCCAACCAAATTTATTGTTCTTATCCATCATCTTCTCCTATCATTTCAAGGGTTATTTTATAATTAAATTTTTTCCCTTCTTTCTTAACTATTCTAAACTTTTTACCCCTCGGTAGTAATACTTCCTTTTCAGCCTGATATCCAATATCAAATTGATTTTCATTACTAAAACTTTTTAAAGAGTTCATATATAGAGCTTTCTGACCAGCTGGAACTATAATTTCAAATTTAACATCACCATACTGATCAGGTAATCTACCATCAGTACTTGTAGAAACAAATCCACTATCTTCAAAAATATCGCCTTCATTCATTTGGTCAATCCATCCACTCTTATCATCCCAAGCCCTCCTATGAACTTTTATGCTTTCAGGTAATACTGGCAACTTTTCAAAAACTTTATCTATAGCTTTAGTTTTTACATTAGCTATTTTACTTTCTTGTTCAGTTGGAGTTCCAGGAGTAACCTTTTTTTGTCCTCTTAAATAACTATTAATTGATCTATGGTCACCATTCTGATATGATTCTACAGATTTTAATTCTGATTCATCTAATTGTAATGGTGAATTTTCATTATAATTCCACTCCACAATTTTATCACTTTCATCATTTTCATATACAGGTTCTGGTGGATGATCACCAAAATACAATTTATCAAAATATTTTGTATCCTGTGTTTGAGATTCACTATAAGGACCTCTTGATGGACTATCTACATGAAAAGATAATGTTCCATTTTTATCTCTTTTTATACCAAGTTTTTTTCCAAGATTTACTGTTTCTTCTGATACCCTCTGTTTATATTCATCTATCATTTTTTTATCAGTAACAGATTTAAGGTAATTCATTCTTTCTTGTGGATTCATACCATCCCAATTTATACCACTTGGTATTCCACTAGGTTTAACTGGATTATCATCAGATCTTGGTTTATCAAATACAAATTTTGGATTTTCTTTTTCTACACCAAAAACATTTTGTGATGGACCTTGTGGTTCTTCCGGTTCATCAGTAGGTTCTGGATCAGGTGATGGTGGAGAAGCTAATTTTTTAATATCTATTTTATCTTTTATATTTTGATATTCTTTTCTTGCCCATTTTTCAGCTTTTATTTCATAAGGATTATCATCATGAAAATCACCACCCTTTTCTACAGCCATTTGTCCTTTAATAGTATAGTCATCTTTATAATTTTCAGCTCCCATTTTTTTAGCATCTCTTGCATGATCTATTTCATGTAAAACAGAAGTTAAAAATTGTTGTGGATTTTTGTTTTTATCCGTAGAAATGTGTATTTCATCTCTATCCACATCATAATGAGCAAAATTATCACCATCTAAATTATTACTAAATTTAATTTTTGAATTAACTCCATACTTTTTAGCTAAACCTTTAGCTATTTTAGATTGTTGTTTAAATTGAGATTTAACATCAGATTTAGAAGTACTAGGTTCTTTTTTATCTAATGAAGTTGATTTTTTTTTGTCTTTTTCTAAATCTTTAGCTAAATCTGGTTTTTGTTTCATTAAAGCTTTATAAGCAGGATGTTGATATTGTTGATACCCTTCTGGTGGATGAGTTCCATATTGAAGAGCTGTTTTTGCATCTATTTGTTTATCATTATTATCTTTATCTTTAAATTTAATTAAATCAGCTTCATTTATAGATTCCTTAACTTTAACTGGTTCATATCCTTTTTTTTCATCATCCGGTTCAAATTGATATCCAGGATCATCTATCATATCATCATCCCAATCATATGTATCTGGTTCTCCGAGACTACCTCTTTCACCATCACCCATAGAAGTTGAATGTTGTTTTTTAAAATTATTACCACCTAAACTATCTGGTTCATCTTTCATTTTTTTATATTTTTGACCTAATTTAGTTGGTAATCCTTCTGATACTAAATCTTTTAATTTTATATTTTCTTTATTAAGTACTCTTCCAGTTCCCCACATACTTGTTTTTGGTTTTTTATAAGATACGAAGAAAACTCTCATTCTTCCCATTTTAGTTGAAGATATTTTTCCAGGTAATCCCGACTTAGCTAATTCTTTTTCAGCTTTGTCTCTTCTCATATAATATCTTCTTTGTTGTCTCATTAACCTTGTCTTTTGACTTGGTCTTTTAATTTTTTTTCTTTTCTTTTTCTTTCTTCTTTTTAATCCAGCTTCTGTTATATCTTTATTTTTCTTTAATTTCTTTTTTGGTCTATATGGTTGTTCTATATCAGAATCATCTGTAGGAGTATATTTTCTATATTCACCACCGTCTTTACCTTTTTTATTAAAAGGTTTTACATCTTCCTTTACACCTTTTTTAACAATTCTAAATTTCAGTGCAGGTTTTCCATTTATCATCAAATCACCTTTATCATTATAATCTATAGATTTTACAACTACTCTTTTATTTTTAAATTTACCCATTAGAACAGTATCACCTATTTCTACTGGAATTTTAATATCTTCTAAATTTAATATATCTTTTAATTTAATCATTTTTCAATCTTTTAAATTCTTTATCAGCTATAGATAACGCTTGTGATTTTGTTAAAGCTGGGTTTTCATCCATAGCATCTTGAACTTTTTTTAATATTTTACCTACAATAGGACCTGGTTTAATTTTAAAATTATTTATCACATCTTTACCTGTAATTGGTGGTACTACTTTTCCACCTTGACCTTTATCTAAATCTTTTAATCTACCTCTAATATTCCATATTTGATCTGGCATATTAGATGCATTTGCATGAGATATATTATCTGCATGTATTACATCCAATACATCTTCCAAATGGTCACCTAATTGCCTCTTTAATTTCCTTAAAGCTTTATCTGTTATCTCATCTGGATTATTACCATATCTTTTTAATCTCATATGATGTCTAATAGCAGTGGTTACTGGTTCAATTATTTTCTTTGGGTATTTTAATCTTGTCATAAGATCTCTAGCTATATCAGCTCCTACTTTTTCATGTGTATAAAAATGAATTTCATTATCTATAACTTCTTTAGTCGCAGGTTTACCAATATCATGTAACAAAGCTCCAAGTCTTTTAGTTAATTTAGGTGGAACTGAATTTAATACTGCTAATGAATGTTTAAATCCATCCCATTTATGATGTTTACCTTGTTTCATACCAACCATTTGTTGTAATTCTGGAATAACATGATTCAATAATTTAGTAGCTTTCATAATTCTAATAGCAGAAGCTGGATTCTTTGTTACTAACATTTTATTTAACTCATCTCTAATTCTTTCTTTTGATATATTATCCAATTTATCTGCATTTTTTCTCATAGACTTCAACATAAACATTGGTAAATCCCATTCATATTTAGTTGCAAATCTGATAGCTCTTAACATTCTCAATGGATCCTCATCAAATATAACATCTGGATTTAATGGTGTTCTTACTAATCCCATTCTTATATCATTTTTACCCATACCAGTTAAATCTTTTATTTCACCAGTTGATAAATCTTGTAATAAACTATTAATTGTAAAATCTCTTCTATCAACATCTTGTTTTAATGTACCCGGTTCAACTTGAGGTTTTCTCGAACCTTTAGTATATTTTTCTTGTCTTGTCATTACAGATTCTATTTCTACATCTGATAAATCCATTCCTTTATATTTAACTCCCCTTAAATTAAATTTAGCAGTTCCAAAAGTTGGATAAATAACAGGATTACTTCCTTTTTTATAAATATTTAATTTTTTAGTTATGTATTTTGCAAACTCAATACCACCATTAGGTAACTCAACAGTTATATCTACATCTTTTGATGGAATTCCCATTTGCATATCTCTAACATATCCACCAGCTATAAAAGTTTTACCTTCAAATTTAGAACCCTTAACTAAATCCCCCATAACTTTAATAGCACCTTTTTCTTTTTTATTATCTACTCTTTTAACAGGTTCTTTTTTCTTATCATCTTTATGAGGTGTATTAAATATATTTACATTCTTTTTAGTTTTCTTTTCTTTATCACCTTTTAATTTAAGCGCAGCTTTATAAGCTGGATGTTCAAATTCTTTATATTCACCTGGCGGTTCATATCCATATTCTATCGCAGTAACATATTTAACAGTATGTTCATTACCGTCTTTATCTTTGTATTTTATAGGCGTTTCTGGATCTACATATTTTTCCATAAGTATTCTCCTTCTACACTCCGGTAATAATTCTGTTAATTTGAGCATGACTTCCCCTAATTAGTATGTAATTAATCATATATAAATATACAAAAAGAAAATATATGTTACAAGCTTTTTTTACAAATTATAGAGCTGCTTGATATGTCATCCATTGGTTTCTAACTGCACTAAAAATAAATTGATAAATTGTATTCGCTCTCATAGTAAAATCTCTACCGGACGCAAAGTAAAAACTATCTGCAAGTGTTTTTGCATTTGCGGTATGTACAATAGTTCCACCATTTGCAAATCCACAATGTATATACAACAAATGACCAGCACCCGCCCCTCTTATTTGTCTTATAGATAAAGTTCTTTGTTGCCATTTACCTGATATTTCAATAAATTGTAATAATCTTGCATCAAAAAATCCAGCAGTTCCTGCATCATAATCAGTTTTAGGTGAAGAGTTTAATATTATTGCCCCTTTCATTGCACCACCCTCAATTGATAATCTTTCTGTAACAGAATTTATATTAGCAGTTGTAACAGTTACACCATCCATTTTATTAAGTTCCGCAGGTGTCGCTGTAATGGATGTTCCACCTATTTGTATTGTAGTAGCATTCAATTCACCAGAAGAACCATATACTGGTACTTTACTATTTACAACTCCACCACTCCTTGAACCATCTAATAGATTTAATTCAGCTGTATTAGATGTAACCCCATCCAATATATTAAATTCATCAACTGTTACTCTAGAACCACTTAAAATATTCAATTCTGCAGCATTTGTTTTTACTGGGGTTGATCCTATATACCATTGACCAAGAATATGAGTATCTCCAGAAATCCTATTTTCACCATTCATCATGGTTTTACCACCAAATAAATTATGTCCTGCAAGTGAAGATGTACCATGCATCATAGTAGTACCATGAACATCTAATCTACCTTCTAAATGTGTTGTACCAACAACATGCATATCACCACTGGCTGACATATGACCATCACTATTCAATGTTTCACCCCGATATAACATATCAAGTTCTTCTTTACCAAATCTTGTTATATGGTTTTTCCTTTCATCATCTGATTGATTTTTCCAATCTTTGTCATTAGTTTTTTTAGTAACATCAGCAAAAACAATAGAACCCGATTGAACATATAAATCTTTAAACGGTTCGGCTAAAGTACCAATACTACCAGTATCTAAATTACCAGGTACTATTGAACCACTTACTACAACACTAAAATCTTCTTCAGAAACTGTTGATGATGGTTGTATATGTAAAGAACCACTAACATCTATTGTAGATTTCATATATAATTTTGAAATTCTTCTAGTTGCATCTCCAATTT
>CETC01023724.1_pt1 | contig 11861 bp, 20 predicted proteins | sample 326911 | NCBI WGS metagenome assembly CETC01 (sample SAMEA2622694, study PRJEB7988) | marine metagenome | isolation source: saline water (ENVO:00002010), including | reverse complement strand
TTTGAAAGAAGTAAAGTTCCTGAAGAATTATGTTCTGATATATTATTTACAGCAATAAAACAAATAAAGAGTAATCAAAGTGCCTGATAAAACAGGAGAGAACAGGAACTCTGATGGCACTTTTAAAAAAGGTGTTAGTGGTAATCTCAATGGCAGACCAAAAGGTTCTCAGTCAATTCCTGATATATTAAAGAAGATAGGATTTGAAGAGGGAACTAAAGATGGTCACACAAAACTTGAAGTCGTTTTAAGAAAAGTTTTTCATTACGCCTTGCAAGGTAAATCATGGGCAGTTGAATTTATAGCAAATAGAACTGAGGGAAAAGCTGTGGAGAGGACAGCAGATGTATCAGACAAGTGGCATGAGATTGTCAGATCAGCACACTCTGAGCCTGAATAAGAGTGCGTATTTTAAATCAATTGGATATGAACCTGAACCAATACAATGGGCAGTGCATAATTCTAAAGCAAGATTCAGAGTTAATATTCAGGGTAGACGATCAGGTAAATCTTACAGTGCATCAAGAGAGGCAGAACTTGGTATTCTTAAAGAAAATTCAAGAGGGTGGATCGTTGCACCATCATATGAGTTAGCCCATAAAATTGGTAGAGAGATTTTTGATAATCTCATTTTAAAACACAGACTACCAACGATCACTAAAAAAATTATAGGTGGTCAGTTATTTTATGCAAAATTTTTAAATAACTCTGAGGTTTGGATTAAGTCTGCTGACAGTCCTGAATCGCTTGTGGGAGAGGGTTTAGATTGGTTAATCATTGATGAATGTGCTTTACTCCCAAAAAGAATATGGGAACAATATTTAAGACCAACTTTATCAGACAGATTAGGCACATGTCTTTTCACATCTACACCACGAGGTTTTAATTGGATCTATGATTTATATGTCAGAGGTCAATCAGAAGAGTTTCCTGACTGGGAATCATGGCAACATCCAAGTTACACATCTAAATATTTTAAAGATAATATTGATGAACTTAAAAACGAACTTACCAAAGAAACCTATCTTCAAGAGTATGAGGCACAGTTTACATCGTATGCAGGTAAAGTTTATCCATTTGATAGAAGTAAACACGTTGGAAAGTTTCCATTTAAAAAAGAATGGGACACCTATTGTTCAGTAGACTTTGGTTACAGAATGCCATCAGCAGTTTGGTTTCAGGTTGGCAAGGTTGATAATGATGTTCAGGTTCATATTATAGATGAGATCATTCATGAAACAAATATTAAAACTGAGGAATTGGTTCAAAAGATTTTACAAAAAGGACACCCAGTCCTGCCCACGAATTACTTCTGCGATCCTGCAGGAGCAGGGTTTCAAAGTATCTCAGGCAGTTCAGAGACTGAAATATTTAAAAGACATGGGATATTCCCAAAATTCAAAACAGATAAAATCAGCAGAAATATATCTGCAGGTCTTGACCTCGTTAGATCGTTCGTTGAGAATGCTGAAAAAAAGACAAGACTCTTTATTGATGAAAGTTGTAATGGAATCATAGAGGATTTTGAGAATTACAGATACCCTGAAAAAAGAAACAACCAAGCATTGAAAGAAGAACCTTTAAAAGACGGCAGACATGATCACGGTATGGATGCAGTCCGATATTTTTTTATTAACAAATTTCCAATCAAGAAGAGGGAGGTATTGGAAGTAAGCAGATGGTAATAATATATGTTAGTTCCTGATTTATCCTTACAAACAATAGTGCAATCTTTAAAAGATTACATTGACACCTCGCATTATAATGAGAATGAAGACAGACTCAAGATAATGAATTATTATGAGGGCATCAATTTAGAAGAAGAGGTCATGAATTATTTTGATCCTAATGCTCTTCAATTTGCACCTATCCTAGCCACAAATATTACTAAAAAATTAATTGATGCTAGGTATATAGCATATAAGTCTGCACCTGAAAGAACAGCAGATGACCGATATTTAGAACGATTAGGTGATCTAGATCAGGACATGATTGAGGTGGACAGATTGACTGGTCTTTTAGGAACAGTTGCAGTTCTTCGATATTATGATGAAGATAAAGACAGACTTGATTCTCATATCATCACAGACTTTGAACCTATCTTCAAACAAAATAATCCTGATCCTATAGGAATTATTTATCCATTGTTTTCACATGGAGATATGAAAGCAGAAGAACAGCAGTTTGTTTATTGGTCTAATGAATCTCATTTTAAAATTAAAAAAAGTGGTGAAGTGATCCACGTCAATGATGAAGATATAAATCCATTTGGTGTCGTTCCTATTGTTTACAGTCATTTATATCCAATGCTAGGTAATGAGTTTATCAGAACTGGTAAAGGGAAGATGGTTGCAAATGCTAACCTTTTATATAATATTTTTGGCACTCAATTATCTCTCGGAAATATGTACCAATCCCTCGGCCAAAGCGTCCTGACTGGAGTTGATGAAACCACAAGATTAAAGATGGATGTGTCAAAGATGTTAGTCTTACCTGAGGGTGCTAATTATTCTATTGTAAGTCCATCAGGATCATTATCAGAAATAAGATCTAACATGAAATTTATTATTGAAACCACAGCAGATGCGATGCACCTGAAAATGAAATGGGGAGATGATACATCAAGCACATCAGGAGAGCATCAAAGAATTATGGAGGTGGATCTAACCGAGGCAGTCATGGCTGACTTTGAACGATTCAGAAAGTTTGAGAAACAAAGGTTTAAACTAGATAAAACAATACTAGAAACAAATAATATAAATATTAATGATGAATACTCGGTTGATTTTAGTGAACCACATATCCCTGCAAGTCCACAGCAAGAACGTGAGGAATGGTTGTGGAAATGGGATAATGGATTAGCATCTAAGAAAGATTGGTTCAGGCATTACAATCCTGATTTTACAGATGAACAAATAGATCAAGCAATGGAAGAGGTTCAGCAAGATGCTCAACCTGAACAACCACAAGCACAAACACTAGTGGAAAGATTAGTACAAAATGGCTAACGGAGCAGAAAATTTTATGAGTGCATTAGGTGGAATCCAAAATAAACTCAACGATCAACTGCCAACTCTTGCATCAAGATTAGCAAGATTAAGTGATCAGGAACTTACAATCATTGCTAGAGAATTAGATTTTTTTCAGGAGTTAAACAGACTTGGTTATAGTGATGCTTTAACTGATTTAATGAATGAATATGATGATGTGGCAACAAAAGTATTTAATCAGGCAAGATCTAGAGGATTGCAAGTTCAAGTAGCAACAGCACAGAATCTTGAACTGATAAAAGAATTGGATGCAGGAACATTATTAGGAAGAGCAAGAGATTTCTCAAGCAGATATAAATCAGAATTATTAAGAGGTATTATTGCAGGAGAATCAGGCAGACAGATTGTGGATCGTTTAACAGCCACACTAGGCACAGAACTTACAAGTGCTAATCTAAACCTTATTGTTAATGATTCATTTGCAAAATTTAGCAACTCAGCAACGTTTCAGGCATTCGCAGATGAACCTCAAACAAGATATAGATATGTGGGTGTTTTAGATGGAAAAACAAGAGACAGTTGCAGACAAGTATTAGAGGATGGTCAAAATTCTGAGGGATATACAATGGAGGAAATATTTGATCTACCAGTTGGATTCGATGACAGAGGTGGATTTAATTGTAGGCATGACTGGGTTGTTATATGAGAAACCAAGACATCCATAAAATACCAAGAAATATTTTTAAGAAAGCAGGAGAACTTGCAAAGTCCAGAATCATAGAAGATGCAGATAAGGGAATCTTTCAAAACAACAGACAAAACTTTAAATATAAAAGCAAGACCTACAGAAGATATAAATCAAACGCTATGACTGGTGCTAATAAAACAAAATTAAAAGCATTCAGAGGTAAATCAACAAATACAAAAGTGAATAATGTTAATATGAGATTAACTGGAGAAACTTTAAGGAGAATCAATGTTAAAAACCTTGTTGATGGTTTCAAACTGGTTTTTGCAAGAGGACAGATTGTTGAGGGTAATGCAAACAGACATGGATATGATCTCTATGATTTAAGTGAAAAAAATCGTGATCGAATAGCAAAATTTTTTATGAAAAGAATTGAAAAGAATATAAAAGAATATACAAGCAAACCAATCAATATAAGAGTTGGTTAGCAAAGACTTAATCAATAAGGAGGGCAGTATGTCCGAAGAGCAACAATCAGTTGAGGTTCAGGAGAACCAAGTAACAGAGCCAGTAGAAAAGGAGTCAGCTACTGGAGACATCAATGTGTCTGATATAATAGCAGAAAGCAAAAAGTACAGACAAAGATCACAGAAAGCAGAACAGAAGTTAGAAAAACTTCAGAAACAACTCGAAAATGATCGGCAGAAACAGATGGAAGAAAATCAACAATGGAAAGAACTTGCAGAGGAACGTGCAAACAAAATCTCTCAACTCGAACCTATTGTAGAACAATTTCAACAAACCGAACAACAAATCAGAGCAGAACTGCTATCTGACTTTCCTGAAGATGATCAGGATGACTTTAAGGATTTACCAACACCTGCATTACGTAAAGTCCACAATAAACTATTAAAACAAAAAGTTGCAAGAACCGAGAGTTCAGTTGCAGGAATCTCAACCACTCCAACCAAAAGGATCACTGATATGAATCGAAAAGAGAAACGAGAGAACTGGCAAGGTATCATTGCAAGTTATAGAAATAAGAGGTAATTAAAATGGCAGAAGTAACAACAACCACGGCAGCAGTCTTTATACCTGAGCTGTGGTCTGAGGCAATCTTAGACTATGCTGAAAGAGAGTTTAGACTTGTGAATCAAGTAACTGATCTTTCTGCATCAGTTCCTAATGGAGATAAATTACATATTCCAAAAGTATCTGAAGAAACTGCAGCGACATTAAGTTCAGGGTCAGCAGTAAGCTACGGTGCTAACACAGATTCTGAAATTGAACTCAGCATTAACCAACATATTTATGAGGCAAAGCGAATTGGAGATTTGGTAAAAGTACAGTCTAATCCCGATTTGTTCAGCATGTATGCTAGGTCAATGGGGTATGCAATCGCAAAGAAAATAGAGAACTACATCGCAGTTGATGTACTTCAATCTGCAACAGGCAATGACGTTTCCCTAGCGTCTGACAATACTATCACTACTGCTCTGTTAAGATCAGGTCTACAAAAGTTGTTAGATGCAAATCACAGCTATACAGATGGAGATACTTACCTTTATGCATCTCCTGCATTGTTTTCAAGTCTGCTTTCATTGCAAGACTTTACAGATGCAAGTAGAAGAGGCGATGGTTCTAATCCAAATGTGACTGGATCACTAGGTTCTGTGTATGGCATAGAAATCTTCCCTAGTACCGACTGGGATGACGACGGAGGATCTGGAGATGAGTCAGGAACTATCTTTAAAAGTAGTGGTGTTTATTACGCATCACAATTATCCCCAAGAGTACAGGAATCCTATGATATTGACTATTTGGCAAGTAGCATAGTTGTTGATTCACTTTTTGGAGCAGTACTATCACATGGAGCAAGTTCAACATCACTACCTGTTGTGAACTTTAATAATCCTTAATACTGACTAGATGATAATGAGTAAGAGGGTGGTTTTCCACCCTCAATACTCAAAAGGAGATTTATATGGAATGGAAATATTTTAAAAAAGATGGAAGAGTAATTGGTAAATGGCAACCATCTGAAGAACGTATTCAAGAGTATTTAGACAATGGCTATGAATTATGCGATGAAGATGGATGTGAATGTGTTGCAGGTGCTGTGGTTTCTTGTGATGAACCAAAACCTAAAAAACATCCTAAGCCACCCAAACCAAAAAAAGGTAAAAAGTAATGCCGATCTACGAGTTTCAATGCAATAAATGTAAAATCGTTTTTGAGCGTTTTATGGACGTTTCTGGGTACAAGGCAGGTGAATGTCCACAATGCAAAAGCAAAGACGTTAGAGGGCTTATTAGCAGGGTTCAAACACGTTTTGGCAAAGACTTTTATGAGGAAGAATATAAAAAAGGGAGTTTCGATACTAATTAGGAGTAAAAAATGGCATCGGTAACTAATTTAACAAATCAGAGAATTGCAGATAGTTATGTTCAACTAATCCATACTGGAGATGACGGTGGTTTATCAAGCACAGCACTTGTGCTTTATGATGGAGATGGAACTGCTAGTGGGTTAAAATTATCTACTGGAGGAATAGAGTTAGAAGATAGTAAGACTATCAAATTGGGAACTGGTACTGATCTACAAATATATCATGATGGATCTAACTCATTCATTACCAATTCTACTGGCACTTTAAAGATTGCAACTGAAACATCAGGAATTGCTGTAACCATTGGACATACCACATCTGAAACTACCATAGCAGATAATTTAACAGTAACAGGAAATGCCTCTGTTGGAGGAAATCTAACTGTAACTGGAACTACTACTTTTAATGGAGGAACAATAACACTTGGTGATGCCACAAGTGATACAATTGCTTTTGGTGGTACTATTACTGGAAGTTTAGTTTTTGAGGGATCATCTAGTGATGCCAATGAATTAACTTTATCAGCAGGTGATCCAAGTGCAGACAGAACCATCACATTACCTGATGCAACAGATACTTTAGTTGGTCGTGCTACAACTGATACTTTAACAAATAAAACTTTAACTAGCCCTGATATTAACAGTCCTGATATTGATGGTGGTTCAGTTGATGGAGTAACTCTTGGAACAAATAGTGCTGTTACTCAAGCAGTCATCGATAATATAAATATAAATGGATCTACAATCGGTCACACAGATGACACAGATCTAATTACTTTAGCAGATGGTATAGCAACAATAGCAGGAGAGATAAGTGTAACCACGCTTGATATAGGTGGAACAAATGTTACAAGCACAGCATCTGAATTAAATATTTTAGATGGAGTTACAGCAACAGCATCCGAACTAAATTACAATGATACTGGATCTGCTGTAGGTACAGTTGTTGCAAGTAAAACAGTAACAGTAGATGCAAATAAAGATGTGGCATCTTTTAGAAATATAACACTCACTGGAGAACTTGATGCAGGTTCATTGGATGTAAGTGGAGATGCAGATATTGATGGAACACTCGAAGCAGATGCGATCACAGTTAATGGTAGTTCTTTATCATCTGTTATTGCAGGAACAACGGTTGCAAATGCAACTTTATCAGCAACAACAACGGTTTCAGATAGCACAGCAAACACAAATTTTCCAGTTGTATTTCACGATGAATCTAATGCTTTGTTAGATGATACTGGAGCATTACGATATAATCCAAGTTCAGGAACTCTTTTAGTTCCTAATTTATCTGTTGCAGGAACAACAACAACTGTTGATACGGTTACAATGGAGGCATCAAATGCGATTATATTTGAGGGTGCTACTGCTGATGCTCACGAATCCACTCTAACAATTATTGATCCAACAGCAGACAGAACGATCAATCTTCCTAATCAATCAGGAACTCTACCAGTTTTAGCAGTTGCAAGTACAACACAAATCACTTCAACACCTGAAGAATTAAATATTCTTGATGGTGCAACAGTTGTGGTAGGAGAAATAAATGCTCTTGATTTAGGATCAACTGCTGTCGGAACTGCAATAGCATCAAAAGCAGTTATACTAGATTCTAATAAAGATTATTCTGGAATCAGAAATTTTACAATAACTGGTGAATTAGATGCAGGTTCTTTAGATATTTCAGGTGATGCCGATATTGATGGCACATTAGAAACCGATGCTTTAACAATCGGTGGGGTAACATTAGCAGAAACAATATCAGACACAACTGGTGCTATGTTTTCCTCCAACACAGAAACTGGAATTACAGCAACGTATGAAGATGGAGATAACACAATAGATCTAGCAATCAATGCCTCACAGACAACAATTACCTCCATCACAAACACAAGTTTAGTGATCGGTAGAGATGCAGACAATGACATCGATTTTGCAACCGATAATAATATTATTTTTAGAGCATCAGGAGCAGACCAAATAAAATTACAAGATGGAGCATTATTACCAGTAACAGATAATGATATAGATCTAGGTAGTGATAGTTTACAATTTAAAGATGCTCATATTAATGGAACACTTGAGGCAGATGCTATCACAATAGCAGGTGTTAGTTTAGCAGAAACCATTTCTGATACAACTGGAGCAATGTTCAGTTCTAATACTGAAACTGGGATCACAGCAACTTATCAAGATGGAGACAATACGATCGATTTAGAAATTGATGCCTCAATGACAAGCATCACATCTCTTGTTAATAGCAGTTTAGAAATTGGTAGAGATGCTGATAACAGAATCAAGTTCGGAACAGATAATCAAATAATCTTTGAGGTTGATGGTGGAGACAATGTCATTTTTAAAACATCAGGAGAAATCGAGGCAAGTAGTTTAGATATTTCAGGTGATGTGGATGTCGATGGAACACTTGAAGCCGATGCTGTTACAATAGATGGTGTTGCATTAGGAACATTTATAAGAGATACAGTTGGCACAAATATGCTTTCAAGCAATACTGAAAGTGGTATAACAGTAACCTATGACACATCTAATGATAATATTGATTTTTCAATCAATGCCTCACAAACAACGATCACATCATTACTTGCAACTGATATAGTTATTGGTGAGGATGCTGAAACAAAGATTGATTTTGAAACTGCAAATGAAATTCACTTTGATACTGACAATGCACAAAGAATGGTGGTTGATTCAAGTGGTCAAGTTGGTATTAATGCAACATCCCCAACAGAAAAATTAGAAGTGAGTGGTGGTATCATAGCAACAAGTTCAGGTAATAGGAGTTCAGGTGAGGGTATAGTTCTTGATTATGTAACTGGTAGTGATTTAGGAAGGATCTCTGTTGGAGATTGGGGAACAGCATACGAAGAATTACAAGTTGAGGCTGAAAAATACACTTTAGATGTAGGAGGTTCTGGAAATATTCTAGCACATCATGTTACTAATAAAGGATCAGCAATGTTTAACACAGATGTTGGTGTTGGTAGAATAGGTGCAAATGTTGTGTCGGTTGCAGATGATGCTACTATTGCATTAACAGATAATGATGGTGCAATGTCCCACGTTTATGTTTATGAGAGAAGTGGTGGTGGTGGTGCAATTTTTGAAGTTGGTTATCCTATTGAAGCATCAATAAAAACTGCAACAAGTTCAGGAGGATTGACTTTTGATGATGCTGATACAGATGGTGCTGTTTGTGTTTTTTCTACTGCTAATAATCACGCTGTAACTTTTAAAAATAGAACTGGTGCAACTAGAAACTTTAGAATAATGATGGTTGGTGCAGGACATCCTGCTCCAATTTAGTAAAGGAGAATAAATGAGTTTAACATATAAGATTAAAAATTATGAAACTGATTCTGATGATTCATTAAAAACAAGAGTTGGTTTTTATGTAACAGATGCACAAGGCAATAAACTTGCAATTGACAAACTTGTAACAACTGGTGGCAAATCAAAACAAGATATTGTAAAAGAGGCATCTGATCTTGCAAAAAGCGAGATTGATACTTGGGCATCTCAATATGAGGTGGTTGGAAAAAATTGGAATCCAAATACAAACTCATTCGAATAATGCTAAAAAAAATAACCATACCATTGATTCTTTTTTTGAATTGTTCAGGATCAAGTAATATGGAATTATTACAAGACGAAGACAATCATCACTATCATCAGAAGATAGAAAAACAATCTCAACTAGATTCATTACAAAACCTAGTGAACTCATATAGGTTTTTTTAATGGGTAAGATTCAGGAATCTTCAGGAGTTAGTTTTTCTCTTAGTTTTCTTATTCAAGTTCTATCAGCAATCGTTTTAGGTGTTTGGGGATACAGCCAGTTGGATTCAAGAATTAGTTTTTTAGAAACAACATCAAGTAATAATTCAATGCACATAGAAAAAATACAAGCAGATATGTTAGCATCACAAGATAGTCCAATCTCAAGCGATCACATACAAAACACATCTTTAAGATTTATTGAAAAAACAATTGCTCAACACGAGGCAGAAATAATAAAACTACAAGATAAAGTATATCAATTAAACAGAATTATAAGTATGAGAAGATAATGGCTATTAGTGCATCAGTAAGAAAAAGATTAAGAAATATTGCTAAAAAAAATAAGATCAGACCAAGTTCACTTACAAAAGTTTATCGACGTGGACTCGCTGCGAGTCTAGGATCAGGTGCAAGGAAAGGAATTTCCAGCTCTGGATGGGCGATGGCTAGAGTGAACTCATTTGTAAAAATTGTTAAAGGTAGAAAAGCAATAAAACATGATCCAGTTCTTGCAAGGGCAGAAAGAAAAAGACGTAAAAAAAGATGAGAAGAAAAAAGCAAAGGCGAGTGGCTAAAGATAAGGTTTATAAGTCTGTTCCTAAAAAATATTTATCAGGAACAAAAGGTGCTCAAAGAACACAAAGAGGTAGAGATATAACAAGAATGCAACGATTGTATAAAGCAGGTAAAAGAATACCTAAATCATTGTTAAAAAGAGTGTTTGGATAGTGCCACATCTACAAAGAAAAAAACAATTATTAAAACGATTTGGATTCAGAAAAACAAATCAAGCAAAAAGAACTCCTCAACATAAAACAAAATCTCATGCAGTTGTTGCAGAGGTGGGACACAAAGTTAAATTAATTCGTTTTGGTCAGCAGGGAGTGACTGGTGCAACCGATAAAAAAGGTAAAAAATTTGATACACTACGGAGAAACTTTCGTAAAAGACATGCTAAAAACATCAGAAAAGGTAAGATGTCAGGAGCATGGTGGGCTAATAAAGTAAAATGGTAAATGGAGGACACATGAGTAAAACAAAAAAAGAAAACACAATAACACTCAATGATAAAGAATATAAAATCGATAATATGGATGCCAATGAAAAAACATATCTGGCACATATTACAGATCTAAACAGAAAAATAGAATCATCAAAATTTAATCTTCAACAATTAGAGGTAGGTATGAATCACTTTATAAATCTACTCAATAAATCGTTGAACAAGGAAAAGGACAGTGCCGATAGATCCCAGTAATTTTGCAGAGTTAGGTTTCGCAGGTTTATCTGCTGTACTCCTATTTGGAGTATTCAGATGGATGACTGGAGAACTAAACAAAAAGATAGATGATCTTCATCAGATCATCATCAAACTAATCGATTCAAAAAACGCCTTAAAAGATTCCATCAATGAAGATATAACAGAACTAATGAAATCCATTAGTCATTTAGATGACGAAACAACTAATCATCTTAATTATATCGAATCAAAACTAGGTAATGGCAGAGGCAGTAAACAAAGGAGAAAATCTGGTGGATGATACAACACAAACAGAAAAAACAGAATATAATATCCCTGATGGAATTGTTTTTGAATTTGTAAATGACGAGGGAGAAGATGAGCAGAGACCTGAATGAATGGAGAGAGTCAGTTCGTTCTGATTTGACTTATGTAAAATCAGATGTCGGATGGATTAAGGAAAATCTTAGAAACATCCAACATAGGCAAGGCACGATTGAGAAACAGATATCGTGGTTCAAAGGGTTTTTTGCGATTGTTGTTGTTCTTTTTGGTAGCAGTATTTCTTGGATTATTAACATAATGAGGTAGATAAATGAGTATAAATAAAATCATATTAGATCACTTAACAAACGATGAGGTGGAAGATAAAGTAATTAACGGATTAAATAAATCCATTGACATCCCATTCATCAATGAAAAATCAGAAGAAAAGATTGCACGTGCTGTGTGGCAGGTCGTCAAAGATGTTTTG
>CETC01002182.1_pt1 | contig 11887 bp, 12 predicted proteins | sample 326911 | NCBI WGS metagenome assembly CETC01 (sample SAMEA2622694, study PRJEB7988) | marine metagenome | isolation source: saline water (ENVO:00002010), including | reverse complement strand
GAGGACGGCGTCGAGAAAGTCGAGGTCATAACTAAGTTGATGCACAAAGACCAGTGGATGGAATCGGCACTCAGAATGCCGATCAGCTCTAACGGCAAGACCTCTGGAGAGCAAGACGTAGGCAAGACCATATCCTACACTCGTCGCTACGCTTTAATATCTATTTTTGCGATCAGCCAGGTCGATAGTGACGGCGAGTCGCTGACCCAGCCCCAGACCAAACAGAAAATCGAGAAAAAGGATGCGGTAAAACCCCCCCCTGATTTTGCACAAAATAAACCGAAACCCAAACCCACCAAAAAAGATCAGGTAATCGCCGACGTCCAGAGCCTGGCGTTCGAAAAAAAGGTAAAGCTAGACAAGGCGCTCGCCGATCGAGAGGTGAGCGATCTGAGCGAGCTTTCGGACGAGGCGCTCGCGGAGATGCACTCAAACTTAACAAGCTACAAAGGTAAATCAAATGGAGTTTCTTGATCTAGAGCAAGGCACCCAGGAGTGGCTCGACTGGAAGGCACACCATCCGAGATCCGCGTCGATGGCCTCTGCGATTAAAGGCGTGGGCCCATACGAAATAAAAAACCAGGCTCATTTTGCTAAATTTCTGGACGGCGACATTGTCATAGAAGAGAACCAGTTCATGAAGCGGGGATCTAACGTCGAGCCGATGGTACGCGATGAGATCAATTCTGAACGCAAAGTTATCGGGGGGCCTGTGTGTGCCCAGGACGGAGAATACATCGCCTCTTTGGACAACTGGTGCCCTTACACGCGGCATATCGACGAGATCAAGGTCGTCGCGGGGCACAACTCAAAACGCTGGGCAGCCGCTCAGCGTGGCGAAATTTTGGAACACGATTACTGGCAGATCTGTCACCAGGTCGGGGTTATCGGAGACGTGCGTAGCGCGTCGCTGGTAGTGTCGGACGCCGAGCAGCATATAGAGATCGAAGCGCCGATCGAGAAGCTAAAAGAAGACTGGGTCACGTTGAAAGCAACCTGGGAGGCATTTTTTGAAAACTACGAGCCGGGCAAACCATTTCATGAAAACGAGTCGGAGCGTGCGGTAGTCCTGGCGAAAGTTTATATCGAGCTGACCAAGCGCCAGGCAAAATTGAAGAAGCACGTTGAATCTGTGAAAAATGATTTAATTGTTTTATCCCAGGGCAAGCCGATGACCGTGGGCTGTTTGACAGTCTCAAAAGAGATTATTCGCCAGGGCAACGTCGACTACAGCAAGGTGCCAGAACTCAAGGACGTCGACTTGGAGCCGTACCGAAAGGCCAGCACGACCTATCAAAAAGTGGAGGTAGCGAAATGAAGGATAAATTTTGCATCGAAATGAAGTATTTAAGACCTCTTATTTCCGACGCCATTGATAAAGAAAAAATCTGTTTAACGATTATCACTGAAATAGCGAAGGATATAGGTACGGATTATTACACAACCGACCAAAGCAATGTAACTCACCGAAAACAATATGATCACCCGGCACTGGTATTGCGACGACATCTTGCAAAACAGCTCGAAGAAATCGTTTTAGGAGATAAAAAATGAAAAGACGATGGGGAGACAATTTTACCGCGCCTCGTTACACGATCATCGCGATCGCTTTGAGTTTTGGCTTAGGTCTTAGCTTGGGGGTGTTGATATGAATCTGCCCCCCACGTTAAGCTCATCTCAGGCCAGCGAACGATATGGATGGAGTGATCACCAGCTAGTCGATCGCCGGCGACGCAACTGGAAGGCCGGTAAACACTTTGTGAAATCTGGCGGCGAGATCAGGTACGCCTGGAAGGAGATTGACCAATGGCTAGTGTCAGAGCAAACAGCAGACAAATTAACGTCAGGATCTATAACAAAGGAGATTCAAAAACCACAACGATCGACCTCGAACCAACTAAAGCGAATCTCAAATCGGCGAAAATCCGAGCTGACGAGGCCGAAGAACAGCTCAAGCAAGGTCGTCCCTGGGAACTCGTCAGAGCCTGGCTCAGGGATGAGCAGCCCAAAAGTGAGCCCTCTGCCTTCGCACAAACGGTAGGCTACTATGCACAGCTAATGTTTGACACGGCCGAGGTCGCTGATACTACTCTGCAAGAGTACGAAAACACCTTTCACAGAGTCTGGTCTAGATTCGATTCCTGGCCGATCGACTCGCTGGATTTTTTAGAGATCACCAGGGCCCTGGCCAATCTCAACAGCAAGAAGACAAAAAAGAACGCGCTAAGCGTGTTATCGAAGGTGTTTTTTATCGCCATTAAAGATAAAAACTGCCCGCTAAAACACAACCCGTGTTCAAACTGGACGTTTAAGAAGGAGCAGAAGACGGTCATCGATCCGTACTCTCAGGAAGAAAAACAAAAGTTACTGTCGACCCTGGCCTCGTTTAATTCAAGAGAAGCCTACTATTTTTATGTGGCGGCTTTTGGCACAGGGGCTCGACCTGGGGAACTGTACGGACTCAGGTGGGATTCTGTTGACCTAACCAATGAAGTCGCCCCGATAATCCACATCAGACGTGCGATCAGTCGTGGGAAGTTAGGGTCAGTCAAAACAAGACAAGAGCGCACGGTCAGCCTCACTCAAGACGTAGCAGCGATGCTCAGAGATCATCCCAGCCGGTTCAAGAGCGAGTTTGTTTTCCTTAGACCTCACAAGAGGACAGGAGAATTAATACCGATGGTCGACGGCGAGTGGATACAGGAACAGTGGCACCTGGCACACGATCTGTCCGGCGTCAGGCTTCGACCGCCGCCTTACCCCTACAGGCACACCTATATTTCAAATGCGCTGCAGCACGGCGTAAATGAGTTCTGGTTGTGCAAACAAACGGGCCACGACCTGGCCACAATGCGTAAACATTACGCAAAATGGATAAAAGAGAACGTGGAGGCCGAGCGCCGAAACCTGGCTATTTTGGAGTCCGAATCGAAAAAACTTGGCACAAACTTGGCACAATCCGACGACTCAGAAAACTAAGTGATTGATTTATAAGGGTTAAGTTGGCGCACCCGACAGGATTCGAACCTGTAGAGGTGCTATTTCTTGCCAAACTATGCCAAGCCATGCCAATTAAATCAACAAGTTACGTTGGCAGTGTTTGGCATACATTGGAAAACTTGGCACAACTACTTGGCACAATTACTCTTTTTCTTCATCGATCTCGCGGTAGTATTTAACGATAGATTTGAGCTGACTCAGATAGCGTTTAAGGTCGGCTATATTATTAGATAGGTTCTCGTAGCCTTGGGTAGTTAAACCGTAATAAGCGTTTATAGAGGCTTCTCCAGCTTCGAGATCAGCTAAATACTGCTCCATCGTGTTAGGAGTCAAAACAACCCATTTAACCTCCGAAAAAGCCACCTGTGACGGCAACGGTGGATGGTATCGAGGAGCTGGTATCTCTACCCGCTTAACTTCAATAGGCTCGACGGATTGGCCTTCTGACCCCCGCCAGGAGCAAGCGCTAAAGGCTAGAAGGATCAGTAAGAGTAGAAAATTCTGAATTAACTTTTTGGGTTGCACGGTTGATTAGCCTGGCGATTGTATCTGGTCGTCTGAGTGCTAAGTGTTGGAGGTCATGCTCTGCGAATTTCTTTTTAAGCCGATCGGCCTCGGCCTGGTATTCCTGATTTTTTACGGTCATCTTTTCCATCTGCCCAACGATTAACTGATGGTTGGCGATCGTCCGTTCCAGGTTCTCGTTTTGTTCTTGGATCGTGGATTCGAGTTTGAGCTGATTTTGTTTTGAGGTTTCGAGCTGAGTGGTCAAGCCTGATATTTTTTCTTGAGAAGAATCAAAGTAGAGTTTGAACGCGCCTCCTAAAAGCAGCAATGCAATCCCTAGCCCGCCTGATATATAACCCATCACCTGCCCTTGCTCCAGGCAGTCGCTCCAAAATGAAATCCCACAATAGAGGCAAGCGATAGAACGTAGAGGTCAGCCATACTAGCAATCGTTTCGAGCCTCGCGTCAGAGATGAACGGAAGAAAAAATAGAAAAGGGAAACCAACAAGAGCTGCCAAAGAAATCCCGGCCATCCGGCGTTGTGAATCTGCCTTTTCTTCTTGTATGAGCATTTGCTCAATACGTTCAGCTCTTGACAATTCTTCTGAGTCAACAACCCCATCTCCGTCCGTGTCTAGATTTTTATATTGATTTTCAAAATTCTTTTTCACCAAATCACCTCTACCTCATTAGGCACTCGCCTGGGTTCACACCAGGCTGAAATTCTGTATTGGGGTTCGCCTCTTGTTCTACGACTGTAGGTTTTGCCCTGTTCAATACTCTCGGCATATCCGTTGCATTTACGAATGTCGGCGAAGTATTGACCAGTTGTGTCTACCATCTGGCCATCTGGATTACCTGGCGTCGGGCCGATGTAGACCATCAATAGAAATACTAACTTCACGCCAGGATATTAATATTTTGCTGATAGCTCAGATCCTTTACTTCGATCTTTCCGCTAGGGCTGATCGTGTAGAAACGCGGCTTAATTGTTTCAATCACTTCTTTCACTCTACCGTCGTCACCTTCTGCCAGGTCGCGCAGCCGCTCCATTTTCGTTACAGCAACTGTTCGCCAGGATACAAGTGGTTCTGTTGTTCTGACTTCCATTTAAAGACCCTTGCCGAATAATTTAACAATCAGCGTGACAGTAACTACCGCAACAGCAATCGCGAGAATGATCAGAATCCCATACTGGCTGATGTCCTTGAGCATTTGCCGCCTACGCCGTTGGCGTTCGATTGCTTGTTTTACGCTCTCGCGGTGCCGCTGCTTCTGAGCCTCTAACTCCTCGAAGTAAGCATCAATGACGCGAGCCGCATCACTGTTCATATTGCTGAGTAATCGCAAATTCTCATGGTAGCGATCCAATCTCGCTTTTTGTTGAGCGAGTCTCATCGCCGATTCGCCATCAAGGGGCGAGGTTAGTGAGTTGCGTCTCTCGATCTCATATTTATCAATTCCACTACTGATCGCCCCAAGCTGACCAAGAAGCGTCTGGACGTTTTTTGTCCCGTTCTCAACCTGCTCAAACAGCCCTGATATAGCCGAAACAGCACTAGTAATTGCAACGATACTTTCAAATATCATTGTTATAACAAACTAATAAACGCTAGTAAGATAGCGGGTTTAGGTACTGATTTAGTACGTCGGCGATCCCATAACCTCTAGGAAATTGACGTTTTAGATACTGGTCTGCTTCTTCTTCGCCGCCGACCCTCATCGCTCTATCGATTGCAGACAACGTGCCTACCTGGGCCTCGTCTACTTGTTGAATCGGCTCTAGGTATTTCTGCGCTCCCGGAGATACATCGCCACCTGACAAGGCTCTGACTACCTGGTTTTGCAATGCCACCGCATCGGCGTCAACGCTCTCCACATCAGAGAACGGATTGATATAACCACCTATCCTGGAAAGATCGCCCAGGATGCCACCGGCAAACCCAGCGCCCAGCGCCCTGGCTGCTTCGAGCTTGTTGTCAAATGCTGAAGGCGGCATCTCGGTGTTGACCTCAGAACCGTATACCTCTTGCCAGTCTGGGATCGAGTCATCGACCGGCATTGCTGGAGCTTCAGGCGAATAAAGAGATCCTAATAACGCGCCTCCTCCAGCCACAACAGGAACATTTAAAAGACCTCTGTTTTTTATGAAATCGGATATTACTTGTTCTCTGGTTTGTCCCGTCTCTTCGGCACGCTTGTCTGCTCTGCTCCTGAATAACTCCATGAACGTGCCCTGGCTTTCATCTGCGACCCCGGTTCGCTTTGCAGCGCCCATCCAGAGTGCTGCCTGTGCTTGCGGGCCCGTGAGCCCTCGCTCTTGTGCTACCTCAAAAATAAAATCTTCTAGCGCAGCATATTCAGTATCGTTTGGAGCAGAACTCCAAACAGACGGCTCGTCGGCAATCTCATCTAAATCCACTAAACCGTCTTTCACTGCATTTTTAGCTTTAAACACAGTGTCGCCGTTTTTGTTTACCTGTAGATATTTGTTTATCTTTCGGCCGTGCGTTTCTTTGAGTTTATTCGCTAAACTGTCCGAAATAGTCGGCCCAGTATCTAGCCAGTCTGGATCGCCAGACGCCATTCCCATTAGCCGTGTAAAGTGGAGGTCGGCGGCTATGTTTTTGGTTCCACCCATTAATGAACCAGCAAAACCTCTCGCTTTAGGATTTTTAAAGCCTTTGCTTTTTGCTACTGGGACGCCTGGCTCCGGCGAAGCATCCCAATCACCTGAATACAATTTGCCAACATTTTGCGCGTGCAGTCGCTGCATTTTGTGCCCGTACCCAGATCCTTCTGGCGGCACCAATTTCCCTTCTTTTAGTTTTTTGATATTTTTTTCTATCCACTCTGGGCCCTTATTACGGTAATAGCTCGCCACCCTCATGTTTGACGGAACCTTGTTACCTGGTGAGGTCGCGCCCATCAGGTTCATAAAATCAGCCCACTCGGCGTTTCCCTGCTCCTCACCTAATTCATTAATAAACCAGTCTCTTAGCTCTTCGGTGTTGTACCAGGAATCCGCGTCCACACTCAGGCCCGCGTCAATGTCAGCCATCAAGGCGTCGTAGGAACCGCCCCGGTTTTCTTTAAGCCCCTCGATAGCATTTTTTGCTCTGCTCGTGGTGCCTTTTTTTGGTTTATACCTAAACAGACCGACCTCTGTTCGGTCGGGAGCAGCTCCTAAATATCTGGGGTCGCTTCCAGCTTCCAGGTCGTATGGGCTATCAAACATGCCGGGCGGTTCGTTGTGTGTCAGTAGTTTTTCTTTATTTAGCAGGCCGGCCTGTTCTAACGCGCCGACGCCTGATAACTTTCTAGCTCTTGCCATTAAAACGATCCTCCGATTCGACCTGCCCCACCAAACCTAGTAGGAAGCCCTGGGACTCTGCGTCCGGGTGCCGGCAAGCCGATTTTATTTCTTTCTGCGACTAGGCTCATGTAATCTGGAAGCGTGTACGTTTGTTGATTCTGCTTGTCGTACAGATAAGGCGTGCCGTCTTCACCGGTGACAGAAACAAAAGGCAGACTCTGCCCGACCATTCGGTCTAGCTCTGATTGCAAGGTGTTAGGATCTGGGGCCATCTTGTCTGCGATAACATCGCCGAGCGTGGCGGCGTCACCACCGTCGACCGGGAATTTTGAATAAGGCAGTCCACGCTGGTTACCTAATAACCCGACCTGGACTCCAAAATCCGACAACGGGGACTTGTATCGATAAGGACTATCGGAAACGGTTGTTACAGAGCCATCCGCTCTATTGTAAACAGGCTCACCAGTTCCTAACGGATTTTCGTACCAGTTCTGGCTAAAAGCATTACCGCCCGTAACGCTGGTCGGCTCTGTTTTACTGTAGGTTGTGCCAGCCGTGATAGGCGCGACGTCCTTGTTCTCTTCCTCGTCAATCGCCTCTTCGACCTCTTCTTGCTGTTCACGCGTGAAAACGTCTTTTATCTTGCCCCAGACGTCCCTTATTCCATCGCCTAAATCTTGTCCTTTTTCGCGCAAAACACCGATCGGATTTTTCATTAAATCTGCTACCGCGCTGGCGTCCCAGGTTCCATAAACCGTCGGCTTGCCACCCGCGATCGGCGCTAACACACCTATACCCGTGCCACCAAAACCACCGGCACCGCCTGTGTTGATGTGGGTAGGCATTCCTGTAGGCATCGGAAATGTTCCTGGGCCCTGCGTCAGAACGTCTGGCAGTTTGTTGACTATTGCTTGGCCTGGCTTGCTTCCGACTATTAGCTGTCCTGGTGTCTTTCCGTCTATTGTTAATCCAATATCACCGCCGGCTCCCGGCACAATATTTATACCTGGCCTGGATGCTGGGGGCGTGGGCGTTGTAACAGGCTGAGAACCGCCTCCAGCGAACGTATCACCGGTGACCGTAGGAAGAACATTGACCTCGTCAGGTGTTTGCGCTGGCGCGTCTGTCAGTAACGGATCTCCGGTGACAGGACGCAGGCTTCCGTCTATCTGCTCGGCGACCGGCACGTTTTCTTGCGGTAAAGTCGGTAGAGGTCTTATAGGAGCGGGTTTTGGTTGCGCTGCAGGGTCTATCTGCGAGGCCGGGTCGTCTGGCCCAGGATTTAGCGGCCCTGACGGAGCCTCGACAACCGGTTCTGGCTGAACAACCGGGTCTGGCTGGACAACCGGTTCTACTACCGGACGATTATTAATTTCATCTAACTGCGCTTGGATTGCCGCTTGCTGCTCGATTTGCTCTTGCATAGCCTTTTCGTTTTCGAGCCTCTGTTGCTCCATCTGGGCTTCGTAAATCGCTTGCTGTTTTGCTGCTTCTTCGGCCCTGGCCGCCTCCATCTGCTCAGCGATTTCCCGGTCGCGCTGATCTTGCATGACTTTGCCTATCGAGCCCAGGTTAGCATCACCCGACTCGTAGAGCGCCGTGATCGCGTCTTGGCTCGTTTGATCTATGTCAATCTCGCTGAACGGGTTATCAGGCTGGTCGACGTTTATTGGGGTAGTCGTCCCGCCGCCACCACCACCGCCAAACAGGCCGCCCGATGCTGGGCTGCCGCCGGACGGGTGACTGAATAAACCTTTGACGCCTTGGGCCCTAAAACGCTGTCCCTGGCCCCTGGGCGCTACTTTGCCTGGACTATCTAAAGCCCCTAAGTAATCAAAATAGCTGGTCATTATTCTTGCTGTGTTACTACTTGAGGAACGAACAGCGAGTTAAAAAATCCCTGCCCTAACCCTTGCCCGATTGCTAACCCTCTAGCCGTGGGGTACAACCTGGGAGGCAATGTCCTCTTGGCAACAAACTCAACTATTTCTCGCTCTGTCATTTTGCTGATCATTCTTTCAGCAACTTTTTGCGCGACGTCTTCGCTTATTTCACCGCCAAGCGCGTCCATAAAGGCAGTGACAAACCCTCTTTTTGTTGGCAAATCTTGAACCGTTCCGACCCTTTGTGCTGTTGGGGAACCAGCCCCTAAATCCACACGCTGTTTAGTTAATGCAAATTCTCTTTCTGCATCTATTTTGTTCGCCAGTTTTTCAGAAGCTTCTGGGTCTAATGAGCCAACCCCTAACTTTCTTGCTTTTTCCTCTGTCCCAGACAACCGGCCGCCGTAATTACCGCCGGCCGTTGCTACCTTTCCAAGATCATCGCGATAGGCTTGCCCCGCACCACGCCTAAACCACTCCTTTGCTGTATCTGACATTTCTTCGGCAACGCCGGTAGCCTCATTGCGGAGCAGACCTCGCTCGGCATCTGCCAGCTCTTGAGGATTTAAGCGCATAACCCTTTCCCCTTGACGCGCTCCGGAAAGTTTTTCTTGTGCGTCAATGTAAGCTAGGTCAGCATTTTTGTATTCTGGTGATTGCGCGTATAGGTCTTGCTTGGTTCTGTTTCTCGCGGCAGTTAAAACTCTCGTTTCGTTGGTTATTGCCTTTGCCTGATTAATTGTTTTGGCTTCAGCGTCAGCTATAACTCCTGCATACATTCGCCAAAATTCCAAATCTGGCTTGGTTTCTCTTACCCATTGAGCCGTACTCATTTGCTTAACTTTGCCTTTATTTTCGCCACTCGTATGACGCGGTTTTGGCTTCCGTCTTTCTAATTCATATTGCGCTCTTGCGTCTTTTGCATAAGGAGCTAATTTGTCTGATGTAATATCAAACATCATAGCGTCGGTGGGCTTTATCTCTACGGCATTAACGTCCTTGTACCACTGATTAGCATTTTTACTAAGAATAGACTCCGCATCTCGCAACGCATCTCTATAAGTCCCTAAAGGGAATCCGGTAGCGTCAACGATTTCTTCTTCTATACGAGCTAAAGCTCCTGACGCTCTTTCTTTTAATGGAGCCATCATCATTGACTCTGCTTTTCGATCTGCAGAGGCATACCTTGCTGCTTGTGTACGCAACGCATCCGATCGATCCATTAACATTGCCTCTGGGCCCATGTCTGGTCTTATTTCGTCGCTGCCTATTGTTTCTGTAACAAGGCGGTCGGCCTGCTTTTGTGGGGTTAAAAACAACTCATCAACACCCTTGTGTAATAAATTAACAGTTGTCGGCGCTGCCGCTGCAAACGCAGGCGTTAAGACGGCCCCGGCTGCCGCCGGAAACGCGGCGTCCCTCATTACACCACCAAAGGTGTCTGCTTCAGAAGCGCCGATACCCGCTACACCACCCTCGATTGATCCAACCCCAGCCATTGTTCCTAGTCTCCCAGCTTTTGACATTGCCGGTAATGCTCTAGCTAACCCGAAGCTCGTGCCTAATCCTGGAATCGCAAATGCACCTGCAGTTTCTAGAGCAAGCGCCTCGGCGACATTGGCGTCGCGATAAGCTTTATTTTGCGAGCGTATGTCGTCTCTTATATCTGTGTAATCTCGATCATCAAAAAGCGATCGAGCAGCCGCCTCAATCTCATCAGCAAAACCAAATGACGCTCCCTGAGCGAACGTCCTTGCCCTGGCAGACGCGCTCGCCTCTGCCGCTTCTTTATTCCTTGCTAATTGGTAAAGTTGTTGAGCGTACTCCGGGTTAGTGTTCTTGTTTTTGTCAGCGGCAGCGACAATCTCCTCCGGCGTTTTTGTTTCATAATGTTTAATAGATTTGACTCTTTTAAAATTATCCGCCATATCCATACGCCTCCGTTACTTCTTCTCCGTCGTCATTTGTGTACGTCCTTACAAGCTGGCGTTTATCGTTAAAACTAAGCTCTCCTTCAACACCTAACGTACTTTCTAAGACATCTAAAAACTTATTAGCAATTCGCTCTTCGGGCGCCTTACCTTGGTTGGCATCTATGTCCATCAAAAACGCATACATTGATTCATTTTGCAACGCTTTAACCTCTGAGCTGTTTGCGATAAATGCTTTTATTTGTAACGGCGTCGCTTCTGGATTGTTGGCCCTATAGGTTTGCACTAAATCTCTTACCTTTGCCATTCTGTGCGATTGAGCCATACGAGTACCCAAAACAAGACGCCTTCCATCTTGAGTTGTAGCTGCGTAATCTGAGTTAAAAACTAAAGCAGCAATTGCTAGTTCTTTTTCACTTATCGCGCCTTTTAACATCCCTGTCGCTTGGAGCGTCATTTCAGCGCCGTATGCGTCAAACAACCCTTTTGCGGATAATGTACCCATCTGTTCATCGCTAATGCCAAAAACAGACGACAACTCTCGCTGGAAATTTTTGCTCAACTGTGAAAGCAAGCCCCCACCCGCTAATCGTTCGTTTGCTTGCAACATCATGCCGAATTTTCTTGCCTGGTCTCTTGCTGAGTCACCCTGCTTTAGCCATTCTGTAACTGATTCAGCATCATAATCGGCCATGCCCTCCATCGCTTTGTTAGTCGGGTACATGTTTATATTTGTACTTGACCCGAGGCTATCCATTGTCATTTGATGGATTTCCTGATCGGTCTTGTCGGGGAAATACAATCTATTTCGAGCAAATCTCCCTTGGTATTTTGCTTCGTCTGTTACAGGCTTTGCTTGTGCCTGGGCGATCGCGTACTGGTTAGTGATAAACGCAGCGGGATCTGCTTTGATCATGTTTTTTTCTGTATCTGTTAGCTCATCGCTGTTATTAATCGTTTCAAGAAAATTAGCCATTCCCGTCGATTGTTGTTGTAGCTGATCAAACTGAAGCTGAGCCGTTTTTTGCTGTAATAATTTCATTGGAGCTGCAGCGTTTGCCTCGAAAGCTTCGTTGACGCCTCGCATCGCCTTACCCTCTGGCATTTTTCCCATGTACGAATCTGCTACGTCTTGCGATAATCCTAGCCAAAATTTTTGTGCTGGGTCTTGGTAAAAAGGGTTATCCTCCATTGCGGGATTTGGAGGCGCTCCCATATAAACCGCATTAGTCAAAAAGTCCTTAAACCT
>CETC01070418.1_pt1 | contig 11901 bp, 25 predicted proteins | sample 326911 | NCBI WGS metagenome assembly CETC01 (sample SAMEA2622694, study PRJEB7988) | marine metagenome | isolation source: saline water (ENVO:00002010), including | reverse complement strand
TCACTAAGTGGGATGGAGACGGCAACGAAGAGCTGCCTGTTACAGAGGCAGACCGCAAGCTGGCTCAAGAGGTAGTCGATTCAGAGGCCGAAGATGCTTTCGATCAACCAACCCTAGAGCATTGGCTCTAGGATTCACTAACCAACACCAACCGACCAAGACCATGCGACAAATTACAGCACGCCTTCCACGCACCCTCAACATCAACGACCACACTCAGAGGGGAGGCACATCCCTACGTGGCCACATCACAGTTAACTACATAGATATCGTACGCAGACTAGGACAACCCGAGTCAGGAGACGGATACAAGGTAGATGTAGACTGGTCGGTTACCGACGAGAATACCTTAGTACCCTCACCATTAGACCGAACAAAGATGGTCGGACTTACGGCAACGCTCTACAATTGGAAAAATGGCCCTGCCTACCTAGGCGACGAAGGCACTCCACCCGAGAGCAACCTAGAATGGAACATCGGAGGCAACCATCCCGATGCCGTTAAGCTAATCCATGCAGTACTACTAGACTAGGAGGAACAACCATGACATACAAAATCATCAGAGTATACAGAGACAACTATAACAAGGAAATCATCAAGACAGGACTGACGCTCGACGAAGCAAAAGAGCATTGCTCAGATCCGACAACATCAGGTGAAGGCTGGATGGATACATTCACTAGAGAGGGGGATGAATAAAATGACAGTTACAGTAACGCAAGGAACCCGAAAGTATGAATGGAGAAAAGGCCTAGGCTGGTACTCCGACAAGAATAGGCGTGTGACTTCGTTGCCATTAATTAAAAAGCTAGATGCACTAGCCTGCAAAAACCCGACCCGACTGTATATTTTTTTCGGAAGTATCTTACAAGAAAAACCAGAACAGGAGAGCAAACCCGACGGATACCGCATAAACAGTGCGCTGGAACAGGAGTAATTTTTTTTTACAAACTTTCCATTAACGTCTTGACATTTATTAAAAAGTACGCTTTAATTGGTAGCATAATTTAATTACCAACCACAAACCCAACCAACCATGACACGCTCAAAAATCAAATCCCTCCTCAACCAAATCACCTTCGGCGTAGAGTTCGAAACACTTCGCCCTTACGATATTGAGCTAGGTGCAGTCGGTCGTTACCATCAGGGCATAGCCCAAGACTGGCTCCCTAAGTTCGGACGCTCCTCTTGGAAGGCTGAGCATGACTCCAGCATCCGCACTACTAGTGGCTACACAGATGCTGAGTACATCTCCCCTGTCCTCAAGGGTGCTGCTGGCCTAGAGAACATGAAAGAGGTTCTCACCAAGCTCAATGAGACTAGCCATAAGGTCAACAACTCCTGTGGTGCTCACATCCACATCGGACTCAAGTCAGTTGTTGGAAATGCAGACGCTGACGAGGTGGTGGCATTCATCACCAAGCTTCAGCAGTACTTCAACTACTGGTCTGATGGCTTCTTCGCTCAAACTGGCACTCGTAGAGATCGCAGTCGCTGGAGCAACAAGCCAAGCCAGTCCATCCTCAACTACACCAAAGGCATCCAAGAAAAAGAGGATAAGGGCCGTGATGATGTGTGGAACCTGTCAGCTCACTCAGGTGGCAAGTACCAAGCTCTCAACATCAGCCGTGTAGGCTCAGGTACAAGTGGTGCAGCTACCATAGAGTTCCGCTTCCCTGCTGGCACTCTTAACCTCACCAAGATGCTCCTCCACATCACCTCAATACTTTTCCTAGTCGTGCAAGCTTGGAGCCAACGCAACAAGACAAAGCAACTCGGATGGACTCCATACGCATCCAATCCTGCTAAGGCTGGCCTCAAAGCTTTCAAGAGAATCGTCAATCGGATGGTTCGCAATCCTTACGAAATAGCTCGCGGAGCAGTACCATTTGCAGAAATAGCAAAAGAGCATAGCCCTCTCATAAGAGAGAACTGGGATCAGATGGTCTCAGAAGGTGAGAGGCTCGCTCGCAAGTATGACAGTCGCTTCTAGGCTGTCATACTTACCACATCAACCACTAATACAGAAAGAAAGATAAGACCATGTGCCTCGCCATCTACAAAGCCAAGGGAGCTCAAGTCCCATACAATCACCTCAAGAACGCCTTCGAGAGAAATCCACACGGAGCAGGATTCGCCTACGTCAACCCGAAGGACAAACATCAGAAGGTACACATCCGCAAAGGATTCTTCACCTTCGATGAGTTCATGGACGCATATCGCCCACACTCACATAAGGCCTGCGCCATCCACTTTAGGTTCGCTACTAAAGGTGCTAAGACAAAAGAGAACTGCCATCCCTTCAAGCTAACTAAGAAGCACGCCATGATCCACAACGGAACCATGCAGAGAGTGCTTTGCAAGAACGGAGGTAGCGACTCCAGCAACTTCGCTGACAGAATCCTAGGGCCAATCATTCAGCAGAATCCAAACTTCATCCACACGAAGCACGGACAAAAGATTATCAACCTAGCAATCGGTGAAAGCAAAGTCGTAGTCCTCGACCATACAGGTAGTGCCACCATCTTCAACGAACACAAAGGTCATTGGAAGGGCGACATATGGTACAGCAATGAGACATATAAAGCTCGCATAGGCTTTACCACTCCAAAACGCAGGAAAGTGCTTTCAAAGCCGAAATCCTACATCGACTACCATGCCAGCAATAGAGGTAAAGGTAGAAGCTACATCGATGACCTAGAGGAAAGCTCAGTAGTGAATCAAATCCTAGGGCAACAAACGCAGATGGATTTCGATGAAGACGGATACCAAATAGTCGATGAGAACGGAGAGACCATTTCATAGGAAATCATGGTCAAATAGATAACCTATATTGCGGGGAGGCATGCTGTGGTTGGCGTGCCTCCCCTTTTTCTTTGGTGAATCGAACTGGAACAGGAGCCAAACCCGAACTTTACAAAACCCGAAACCCGATGCCGATTTATTTTATTTATTTTTACACCCGACTAACGCTCTCCCTGATAGGGCTGGAACAGGAGCGAGACAGGACAGGTTGTTGATAAGCTTGACATTGTTGTCCATCTATTGCATAAATGGTCGTATAGTTTTTTGACAGATAAAGAAGGCTCCAGAGAGAGTAGCTAGGAATTGGAAAACCTACGGCGGTGAAAACGCTCAGATTGCAATGGGGTGCGGTGAAAAAAACGCAAACCTAGGAGACTCCAAAACTAGAAGTGGCCAAATACGGCTACCCTCCCTAGAGCCTTTTGCAAGCACCCACAAAATGGGTAAAAGATTGGGGTGCTTGGCTCTTATGCTCCGAGGGATGCCACTAACGCAAGTAGGTAGACGTAAATAGGGGCCATGATAGAGTCAAGCTCAACCTCATGGGGATGAAACCGCCGAGGCAAGGGAAAGTCAGCTTCCTCCAAGCCATGAGGCCAATCTGCTTGATAGTTGGTTTGGTCATAGAGTGGGCAGTCAGGTAGGGCTTGACTGTCCACTCAAATCTTTTGAGGGTAATTGTTCCATCCTCACCATCATCGGGACAACGGGATCTTTTTTATGTTTTCATCCCAGTCCCACCCGAGAGGAGGCGTCTGCTTAACTGCGGATAGCCTCCTCTTTTTTTTCGCAACCCGAACAGGACAGGAGGCATGAAAAAATATTTTACTTTTAGGGTTGACATTGTTGTCCATCTAGGATGGAATCATAAGCGTATCATTAATAATAATTCAACCAACCTAGACCATGGCAAATATAACAGCCCTCAACCAACCTACAATCTGGTGGACGTTATCTCACCAGTACCGAGCATTCAAATCCTTTAAATGTGTAAATGACCCAATCAAAGCTAGGGCTAAAGCCAAGAGGATCATCAAAGAACATCAGGACGTTCTTGCAGGCAACTTCTCACTAACCAGAGAGGGTTCCAATATAAACTTTCACTTCACTCAAATATAAACTAATCACATAAGGAGACCCAAACAATGACAGACGCAGACATACGTAAGATGTTCGACCAGAACCCTAACATGACGCTTGCCCAGCTATCACGCATCACAGGCAAGCACATCCAAGTTCTCAAACGCATACTAATGTCCTAGGAGGAATCCGACCATGACACCATTTAATACCAATCACATCTATATATCCTGTGACTCTCAAAACGAGAGTTACTCGGCCATCTTCCAACACCCAACCCGAGACTGCAACTACGTAGCCAAGGGAAAGGTCGAGTTCGACATCTCACCAATGGGGGGGACTATGGCTGTTGCTGCATCAGTATTAAGCTGGTTTACGGAATACGAAGAGAGCGACATGCCGAAACCCGAAGAGGATTCTCCTGCTGGCTGTTACGCTAAAGAGGCTGAGAGGCTTCTAAATAAAGAGCTACTCCAAGAGCTTGAAGATGAGATGTACGAGGATGCGCTTGAGCATGAAAAATCAGAATTAGGCTTCGATGCCCTATACGGATAGTTAATTATTTTACCTATCCATGCTAATGAGAGAGCCAAACCCGAAAATAGATTCATTTTAATATTGACGGACAACAATTTTTAAGGCATACTCAGTCACATAAGATTAACCAACCAACCAACCATGACCATGACACACTCAGAACTCGTAGGCGAATACAGCGACACTCACAAGGACATCTATGGTGTCCGCTGGGTTCCAGAAGGACTCACAACCGAGGAGCTTTTAGAAGCCCTCAACCAGCTCTATACGGTTGCTAAGAGGCAAGCCAAGCTAGAGCGCAATAGGGAGCGTGCCTTCGCAGCTGATGCAGCTGCTAATGCAACTTTCCGTGTTGCAGTATTATCGGAGATAGCAACCTGCAAGCAACTTTTTCAGAAACTAGCACTCTAATGGAACTGATAAACGCAATCATCCTACCAAGTGCAGGCTCATACATCAATGCCAAGACAGGCGAGATTGGGCCTCTCCTTGAGAACGGACTACCCGATTACGGGTCTGACACTACGAATGTGTTAGACATAGATGAGGGGGGAGAGTTTTCAGCTTCCCTAAGCCGTGAGGAGAACTCAGTTGTGCTAGACATCTTCATGCAACACCTAGGCTCAAACTGAGAGATAGACTCGACAAACACAGCATAATCGTGCATCGTTAAAGCAAAATGGAACCCAAATCAGAGTACCTAGACCTTGAATGGATGGATAGAACATCCGAGTTTGAGAGAGATCAGCAGGCGGTAATGCTTGCGTGTTCTCGCAGAACATTGATGTGGGTGACGGAAAATCAACTTAAATTTCACAGTGGCCTGCAAGGACAGGCACTATTCGATGCAACCGAACCACTAGTGGAGCTAGGCATCATACACCAGTTTGAAGATGCAGATGGCGTTTACTTCACTCTCAATGAAAGGTTAGAGAAGTGGGTTAGTTCACAAAGTGGTTTGAAATAACTTTGACACGTCATGGTCAATAAACACTAGGGGGAGGAGCGTCCGTGGTTGGTGCGCCCTCCCCCACTTTTTTAACCAAGCAAATATGAAACTATCAGAAGCAATAGAAACTTACGGAATCGAAATGCACACCCTAGGCCAGATGGAATCCTCTTATGCAGCATCATGCGGTAGTGAGAGTGAAGGCATCAGAAGGCATAGGAGACAGGACATCAAGCGACAGCAGGTTGTAGTCGCCAGAGCAAAGGCTAACATCATACACTCCAACGGAAGGAATGGAGCAACCCTCGTAGAGTGGGAGGATAATGAACTCGACTCTTTCCTAAATCCATTAGTAACAGAATAACCATTATGTGGGGACTAAACGAAATAATACGAATGAATAATGACGCAGTAGAACAACGTGCTAACGTAAAGGCAGGCACGATACTCCAAAGCCACGGGACACCCGAGCAGGAAGAACCCGAGATTGAAGAAATGACAGACCTTCAGTTTTGGAATAGACTGACTGTACTTAGGTATGGACGCAAGTGGACATACGAAGAAACCCGAAAGTGGTTCAAAAAGAACTATGGTTGGCCGTATGAATACTTTGAAGAGCGTTCCCGTAAGCTAGATAATACAGATTTCTAGAACCCGAACGGGACAGGTTGCAAAAAAAATCAGCGACAAGGCATCTGAGGGAGCCAAACCCGATAACTGCCTTACTTTTTTTCTTTACTTTGTTGTCCTTCCAGGTAATAATGCAATCATACTTTTAATAACACTAACCAACCACAGTAAAATGGAAAAAGTAATCGCAGAACGCCTCGCCAACATGATGACCAAGAACGGAGAGGTCTTTGGAGTAACAGAGAGCTACGAAGGTGGCTTCGAGTTATCACACAACGGAGAAGCCTATGCAGGCGGCTCCTACGACATCGTAGACAACTTCATTAAGCTGGTGTCGGCTGGCCCTGACAACCGCATCGTTGCGGAAATCGTGAAGGAAGAAAACTACTTCCTCCTAGAGCCTATTGAGGCAGACGAGTCCACCTATAACTTTTGGATGTAATGACATACTTAGAAAAAATCAGAGAATACGAATACGAACTTCAGCTCCAAGAGGAGGAGCTGGAGTTGGAGGAACCATACGAAACACTAGCCGACCAAATAGGAGAATAACATGACAGCACTAGAACGAAACGAACAGGAGCGTGAGGACGCAGCAGAGAAGATAAACTACTACACAGAGAGGCAAGCACACTTGCGCTACCACGCCTTTCAAAAAGGCCTAGAGGATTACAAGCTGAAACAGGAGTTTAAATCTATTGACCTTCGCATAATGTTTTACACTAACAAATTGCTTGACCTGTTAGAACAGCGACAAAAGCTGAGTGGCTAAAACAACAGACTCAATGTATTAGGGAGGAGCCTTTGGGGAAAGGTTCCTCTCTTTTTTTATAAATAAGACAGGACAGGAGAAAAAAAACTTCGTCCGCTGTGCTAATGAGGAAGCCAACGCCAGACGATATGTTATTTTATTATTTACATTGTTGCCCTTCTATGCAGTATTCTGGTCATAGTTTAAATTAAAATCAACCAACCACTGACCATGACAAACCTACTCAAAAAAACACTTCGCCTTCTCGATAAGGCACTCGACCTACTGGTTATAGGAATCCTCTTAGGGTTAGCAGCCCTAATCGCACCTTCAATCAAGTAATATCAAGACCATGTACCACTCACAACTACAAGAACACCTCGACCATGAAGAAGGCGCACGCTACGATCATATTCGTGAGCGTTACGCCTCTGAACTCCGTGACATCGCACTTGATGCGGAGATAGAGGAGGAGAATCACCAATACATGAACCAAGTGTGGCTCGCTGGGTTCGGGGAAGATTGGCAAGCTTACGAAGCTTATTGGAAGGCATCCATGGCTTACGCAGACAAAATACTAGGAACACTATAATGCAATACTATCTACTCAGACAAAACAACAGCTTCGGCCTCTACAAGGGGCCAGCTGTTTACGTAATCATCGGTGCTGACACAGAAGCCGATGCCCAAAGACTAGCCTTAGAGAATGACATCTACTTCGATGGTGTCAGTAAAGGCATCGACTGCGACTGCTGCGGTGACAGATGGGATTGGCCTATGTCTTGGGACGATTCAGAGAACTGGACACCCGAACCCGTCCTTCCGCTTTCCGAACCTCCATACGGAGACCTTCCGTTAGATGCTTGGCTTGAGCACATGAAAGGCAAGGAAAGCGACTACAATCGTAGAGCTGCCGAGGACGGAGTGCCATACTATGCTATAATCAAATGAACATATTCGTCTTACACACAAACCCGACAATAGCTGCTCGCATGTACTGTGATAAGCACATACCAAAGATGACAGTAGAACTCTATCAGCAGATGGGTTCTGCCGTCATCAGGTATGGAGCAACGCCAGAAATGATGCCATTAACTAAGAGCGGAACCCCAATGAAGGGTGGTTATCATAATCATCCATGCACCCGATGGTGCGGAGAAACCCGAAGCAACTATGATTGGGCCAGACAACATGCCATTGCACTTTGCAAGGAATACACCAAGCGTTACAATAAACATCACTTCTGCGAGTTAGGCATAATCCAGTTGAGCAATATGAACAGATTGATTCCAACAGGAGACAGGACTAATTTTGCGCAGGCTATGCCAGACGAGCATAAACAGGACGATGCAGTGCAGGCATACAGAAGCTACTACCACACCAAGCACTTTGCAAAATGGGAACGTGGCAGACCTAAGCCAGATTGGTTTAAGAGGTCTTGACACAAATAGAACAGGATAAATAATAAAGAGATGGAACTATCACACTTATCAGCCTCAAGCCTTAAGACATGGAAGACCTGCAAGCTACAATGGTACGCAGAGAAAGTGTTAGATATTGATAGAAGACCAGCTCACCCACTAACCCGAGTTGGCTCTGCTGTTCATGAAGCGTTTGAACTATCAATGGAAGATAGAGATACCCTTTCACATCTACCAGAGGCATACGCCAAATATGACCTTCACGAATCCGACCTTCAGGAAAGAGCAGAGAATATGACCAAAACCTGCATTGAGTGGGGTTGGTGGGATGGCGTTGACCAACTAGACTCTTGCATAGCAGAACAGGAGTTCCTCATAGAAGCAGGTTCGGGCGTTAAGCTAAAAGGATTTATAGACAGGTTGGACATCAAGGGTAACCATGCAAGTGTGTTGGATATAAAGACGCAGGCTCGCAAGTTTACCAAGGACGAGCTACGCAATAACCTCCAAGCCAGCATATACAATATCGCTGCAAGGCGACTCAACCCGAATGTAGTCGGCCCAATCAGAGTTGAGTTCTGGGTGTTGCGTCACGAAATCCAAGCAGTCACCAAGACTCAGGCAGATGCAGATCGTGAGACAGAGCTAATGAAGCAGGAAGGACTAACAATAATGGCACATGACGAAAGTGTTTGGCCAGAACCTTCAAGTGGACCTCATTGCAAATGGTGCGACTTTATAGATAAATGCCCAGATTGGGTTAATTAAATTTAGGCAACCCGAGAGTAGGCAACCCGAACGCAGTAGTAGATCGGGCTGAGACAGGAGTAAATTATTTTTACTTTTTTTCCGTAAACGCTTGACTTTGTTGGCCTTCTAGGTTTTACTTCATAACATAAAATTGAGAATCACCTCAATAAAACCAACCACTAAAAAATAGAAAAAAGACCATGATCGTTTCCAAACCAACTCCTCGCAAGATCAACAAGAACGGCCAAAAGAGTGCCACAGCAGAGTTCGTAGGAACTTTCCTTAAAGCAAACGGAGAAGTGCGCACAATGCACTTCGCAACCTCGGAGAAAAAGATTTCTTCACACATCGCCAATGGCACAATGGCCACTGTGTTCGATGTGGAGAAAAAAGGTCTGCGGAAATTTAACTTTGCCAAGATGATTGGCACAATCGCAGCAGTCAACTAACTTTCAAAAGAGCAGGGGTAACACCAAACGGCATCCTGCTCTCTTTTTTTTATGGAAAAAGTAATAACAGTAAAAGAAGCAATCGAGTGGGCAAAAGCCTACTGCACCCGTAACTGGGCAATCATCGGGGTCAGCCTTATGACCGACGAGGGAGAAATGTACTGCACAAAGCAGGGCATGGCATACCCAATCAAAGAGGCACGCAGGATGGGCCTCGTAGACTAAACCCGAACAGGAGACAGGACAATGATGGTATTCGTTTTAGCTTTAGGACTAGCAAACTGGATATGCCTAGGCATCCTAGCAGTCATGGCAATCTTGGATGATTAGTTATGACTTGACAAAAATACAAACCCGTTCAAGCATGCCCCAGCTTATTCATGTTTGAAAGCTTCTGAGAATTATTAAATATGGGAAGAGAGGAAGGTCGCTGATAGCCTTCCTCTCTTTTTTTTAAAATGCGTGCGCCTATGTGTGTATGTGAACAACCCGAGAAAACCCGATGCAACCCAAAAAAGAACAGGAACAGGAACGATTAACCGAACTCGTCGATGATATATGCGACACTCTTGGGATAGAGACACACCAAGCCAGAATGGCAGCGATGGTAGCCCTCGAGAACCTGATGCTATTCGATAAAAAGCAACAGGACTATGGGCCTTACAACATTTGCGGAAACCCGAACCCACTACTGGGTGTTGCCTTCAGGGCAGGCGATAAAGTGAACAGGTTGATGAACCTTCTACTTAATAGTGATGGCAGGGTAAACAATGAAAGCATAGATGATTCATGTAAGGATTTAGCTAACTACGGATTGATAGCACAAATCCTATTAAGGAAGTGTTGGTTGAGTCCAGAGGAGCAGGACAGGACAACTTGACACGGACTGACCTGATGCTCACGATATATTACAGGCGAGGACAGGAAGGCTGGGCAGACTCGGCTGGTTAAGCATAATAAGGATGCAGCCTCCGCTCGCCTAAATAAGAGCAGACATGAACGAAGAGGAAGGCATCAACCCAGAAGATATAACACCAATGGGAATCGAAGTGCAACAGGTTCACTTCGAGGAGGCGTTATGGAACTTAGTTGAGAAGTTTCAGCTAGGCGAGTTCGAGCTACCAGATGCCAACATCATATACGTATTCGAAAGTGTGAAGGCAACACTCATGGAGGAATGCGATATGGGAAGCGATATGCTCGACGAAGACGACATGGTCTAGCATCCAACCCGACAGGAGTTTCCGCACAAACCCGAGAGTGCCTCCTACCTGCGAAGCTTCCCTCCCTCCGAACTCCTCTGCCTCCGAACCTACCTGCGAACCTAGCTACCTGCGAACCTCCGAGCAACTTTAGCCCCCCGCTTGGCCTGTGTGTTCTGCGTGTATATGGTGCGTGTGCGTATGCGTGTATGCATGTGTGTATGTATGTATGTGTACCTGTGTGTGAGGTGGTTTGGTGACGTGTGCCTGTATATGCGTATAGGTGTGCCTGTGTGTATGTACCTGTGTGAGGCAAAAAACCGACGACACTGCTTTGGGGCGTCAAAGGTAGGCCAATGCTTAGGAGGCTAAGAGATCGTTACCTCAACGCAAAATGGGCGATGAAAGGCTTACGGCATGCAAAAGAGCAAAAGGCTAGGCAAAAGATACAAACGCCTTCAACGCTGGATTTCCAAGACAAGCAAAAGAGGCAAAAGGCCATACAGCCAAGCAAAAGAGGCATGGCAAGGCATCGGATAAAAAGGCCATAAAACTCCAACTTTACGAAAAAGCCAAAAAAGGCCTAAAAAAAAAGTCGTCCGCTGTTCCGCTTATAGAGCCAACTATTACGAAAGTTTACAAATATATTTGACGGACAACAAAGTTTTCTTTTCAATTCGTAGCATAGTTTCAAACCAACCACTAACAACTACATAACCATGACCAACATCGACCTAAGCCCAATCCCAACTACAGACATCGACCTCGAAGAGGAACTCAAGCTCCTCACCTCCGCTAACCGCTAACCAACCTACAGACCATGACCTACACACTAACCTACAAAGCACTAAGAGCAGTCCTTTCGAGAACCTCGAAGTTCGTGAAAGTCCAGTTGAACGTGTTCGACTCAAAGGGCAAAGTCCATACAGACTTCTTTTTCAAGGCTACAATCCAGCAGGGTGACGTTACCCTGCATAACGTCCCTAAGACCCTAGAGGTCCCCTTCGCCTATACGCCTTACTACCAAGAATCAGCCAATACGTACAAGTTGCTTGGCTACCACAATGAATGCAAGCTACAGGTCAAGTTTTAAGGCCTGACTTGGGGTGGGGGTTCGACTCCCCCATCCCAGCCAACAAACCCGAACTTTCCGAAAACCCGAAAAAGCACAAAAATAAAAAGTCGTCCGCCAGCCATCTGAGGGAGCCAAATACAAATTTATTTTTAATTAATTATTGACGGACAACACTAAATCCTTTTAGATTTGTGGTATAGTTTAAAGGCCAACAGAGGCCAACCAACCACAACCAACCACAAAAAAATGAAC
>CETC01053961.1_pt1 | contig 11912 bp, 16 predicted proteins | sample 326911 | NCBI WGS metagenome assembly CETC01 (sample SAMEA2622694, study PRJEB7988) | marine metagenome | isolation source: saline water (ENVO:00002010), including | reverse complement strand
GTTCATTAATTCTACGAATAACTGCTGCTTAAAATGGGGGGATTACAGCATAGCTTTCGCTATCTAGCACTAATGTTGTTAACCCATGATTTCTCAAGTAACTTTCTTGCGGTTTGTCTTGTTTGAAACTAACCAAATACATCGGAGGAGCTGAACTGGAATGACTTTGCATCCATTTCATAATGTATTTAAGATTAATATCGTTATAGGAATATCCTAAAAAAAGAATTGTATGCGTTGAAAATATGGATTTGACATAGTTTTCTATTAGCGGGAAATTTATTGAATAATTTAGGTAGTCATCTTCCTTAAAAACTATATTATGACTTTTGAAATCACCATGAATTTTAATAAGTTTATTCGGGCTGGTTGAACTGACTAAGTCCTTGTCGGTACATATCTTATCGTATAGATAACCTTCCTGCTCTATTGCATTTTCAATGATGCAGTCCCAGTTTGTAGTTATTATTATGTGAGCACCTAACTTCAAAATCGTGCGATGTAGACTCGATGGGTTAATGTCTTCAGGAAAATATCTCTTCAATGTTTGAGTGTATGTCTGCTCTCCAAATTCCAGGTAATATAGTTGAGCTAGTTTTAAATAATCTAGCTCTTCATTTATCGATAAGTCTGACTTTAGCTGATTTATTAAATCACTCCACAAAGGTAGGCTTATATAATCAGTATCAGAGCTTTTTGATACACCTGCACCGACAAATATAGCTAATCTATTATCTTCATTAGCTTGCTTTATGTTTTTAATATGAATATTGTGTAGGTGCATTCTGAAATCCCTTTGCTTTCTGATGGTTGAATTAATTAAGAGTTAGCCTTGTAATAGCTTTTGGCCGAAAACGTGCACTATTTCGGTGCCGTATAACAGCGTATTATACCAACCATGCAAGGTCAGCATCCTTGCAAGCTAAGTTACCTTGCAATGTCAAAAAGTCCAATGTCCGCTCCTCGCTCGTTGCAAACCTTTGTCCTACCTTATGGGACTGATTCGTGCCACGAGCGGACGTTGATGCCGGCTAAATAGGCGCGACCTTGCGAACGTCCTAATTAAGCGCTTACCCATTTCGCTGCCGCAAAGGGCGACTATTGTCTATAAGCTGAGTAGACCTTGATTTAGCTATTTCTATGTACTGCCTTACTGATTCGTGGCTCAGGGTGAATGTAGGCCAATCAACCCAAACCGCAAATCCCGATTGAATATTATCGTGTAACCTATCTGGAACAGTATATTTATTATCTGTATTAAGCGGATTTGTAGGTAAATTGACACCGATGAGGGCATGCTGCTTGTCCAGTGTGGCTTTTATTTCCCAATCTACAAACTTCCGCCAAGGAGTTTGTGTGCCGCAGAGTACAATCGAACACGAGCTTCCGGTGATATAGTTTTCTCTAATTTTTCGAATAACGTAATCTGTGTTGTTGCTATTAACAGCACGATCTACGGAATTGTCATGAAGTACATCATAGGTATTCGAAAATGCATTAATGAACGCATCATAGTAGGCCCGGTCATTACCATGATGATAGCTCAAGAATACTTTTCTCTTCACCACATCAAGACCAGATACTAACCCATTAGCCATTTTAAGTTTTCCCTCTGCTAGGATTTGTGTTTTCTATGCTTGCTTGAGTGTATTGAGACCAAGCACTATTCTCTTTAGATATTAGGCTTTCTACCCTTTGAACAAAAAGACGAAATGGTTCCTCTTCATGATAAGGTTCGGCCTTCGTTAAATATAGAAACTTCTCGTGCTTCAACGACTCGCACGTAGTTCTATATTCAGTCCAATTTTCTTGAAATTGATTCAAACTAATTGTCGCTGAAATCACAGCAATGAAAGCACCTAAAAGCCCAAGAACTAAAGTAACTGGAAACGGGTCAGCGGCGAAGCCGGCTATCAATGGAATTGCGGCTGCGGAAACTATTTCCGCCCCTCTCAGCAACTTAAACCATTTTTGCGCCCCTTTACTCTTTCGGTCATACCAATCTATTTGGTCGTCGACCCTCGAACATATATATTTTTCGTCATTCATGCGCTGATTCCTGATTTGCGCTTAACATTTATATATTGTGCGTGCGCGTTTAGCAACTCGTCCAATTGATGGTTTTCAGCTCTTAACTTACTGAGCAAGCAGGCATTCCTAACTTGAAAGAATCCGAGTTAGCAAAGGCAATTTGAGCATGCTCAGTTACGCTCTACCGAGCGCACAATATCCAACCTTTATTTTTGTTATGTCATTGACAGTAAACGACTTAAACACACAACACAATAACAAAACACGCAATATCGCCGAAGTGAATGTGCCGTACATCGCTGGCGACACCATCACTTACTAATAACGCGACGGCTAGTCACTAGTTGCAGTAACCTGAAAGTCAAAAGGTCCGTTCTTCGCTCGTTGCCGACTTTCGGCTCAGTGCCAAGAGCGGACGTTAACGCCTCAATCAGCCGACGCATCAGCGGTCGGCTGGATTGACTTGTTAGCCACTCGTGTGACCAAAATAGGGGAAGTTCCTATACTTTTATATCCGTAGATGGCTTTTGCTCTTTTTATCAAACGCTTATCCTCAGATAGGATTGCTGAGCAGTACGCACCCATTGCTATATGGCCGGCATCGCTCCTTACGTTATGAATTTTATTTAGTTTTCGGCATTTTTTCTCTGCTTGAAAACCTGATATATCAAGTACCGCATTGCATCCGATTATTCCGAGATACATCGGCCAGGACTCGTAACCTTGCTTTTCAATAGGATCAAAGCCAAAAAATTGATCGCAACTAATCTCAGCTCCCTGCATTGTAGGAGATATTATTTCCCATATTTTTTCGATCTCCTGTTCTCCTGAGATACTACCGATAGCGCCTTTCCCATCGCCAAAAGCCGCCCTAGTTTTCTCTATATCATTTCCATTCACGATCATCTCATCGATCATGGAATCAAATTTGGGCTTTATAGACTTAACTTTGCCGATCATTTCGGCAGTATCAAAAGGCAACTCAGAAGTTAGACTGAGAATTTGGTGTGCGAATTTCTCGGATAGATCCTTTAATGGCCCTTCGTCTCCGCCACCATTAACCCAAACCTGAAATGGGTCAAAAAGAGTATTGTCGAAATCCACATCTCTGTTTGCCTCAATATAGGCATCATAATGCTTATGAGGGGTTCCGCTCTCATTTAACCGGGCTTCACCAGTAATCTTCCAGTTCTCGTCGAGAACAAGAGCCAATAATTTTGCATCTATAGCATCGAGTACATCTAAATACTTCGCGGGTTCATCAGAACGTCTAATCTCCGCAAAGTGTTCCTTTGAGTAAACCCAAGTTACATCATCCCGCTTAGCTAGGCTGATAATGCCCTGCAGCTGCAGTCCGATGATATTCTGATCGATGTAAATTAAAGGCTTACTCATGAGTTATCCATGGAGGCTAACACAAAGCTTACCGGCGCGATGAAGGAGCGTCCGGTACAGCGCCTTGTTCGGCAACCGACGCGGAAAGCTCCAGCCCCGACAACACATCGCCTAGGAAGTTGTACAGCAACCGGTCCAATTCCCATCCGTTGAGGTCAGCCTGCTTAGCCACGCCCAAATAGAAATTCTCGTGCTTGGAGTAGGAAGGAAACGACAGGCCTAGCCGATCGGACACCGACTTAATTCGGGCGTCGACCGCTATACTGTCCCGGAAGTCCTCGTGATAAACGTCCATCATGAGATTGCGGGCGTACTTGTCTCCAATTCCCGGCATCTCCATGAGCCATCGAATTTTTGATTCTCGGCTAGGCTGAGCGAGCAACTGATTCTTGGCTTTTTCCGGACCACCCATATCCCGAATGCGGTCGAAGCATCCCACAATGAAATCACCCTTGCGATCCGGCATCCGTACCTTCGCAGCCCGGCATACTTCACGCGCCTCCCGAAGCCGGTCCCCATCGGGAAGACCCAAGAGGGCAGAATAGGTGATGCGACTATAGTTGTCTCGGTTCCCGATCAGCCCGTGCCAACCAGCCGACCGCCCCATCGTGGCGAAGCTCTGGAGCAAGTAGTGCCAGAGAAAGTCCGGGCGATCAATGTCGGCATAGTTTTCTTTGTACCGCTCCAGGTCAGCCCGCTTTTCGTCCGCGATCTGCCGAACCACCGCAACTAGCTGAACCTGGGGGGCATTTATATCCATAGATGACTCCTTGGTCATTGATGCCGAACGCCGTGCTCTGGGGAAAACCGGAGCGCAGCGTAGGTTTGTCCCTAGCAGCACCTTGTTAAATGCTTTTCTGCTTTTGCATTGCATCTTTGAGCTGCTCTATTGTTGGTGGATTGTTTGACCGGTGGAGCATGGCATGACAATTTGGACAAACCGGAACCAAGTCCTTTTCCGGGTTAACCTGATACAGGTTGTCAATTGTGTGTAGAGGTATCAGGTGATGGACATGTATAAAACCGATACCTATCTCACCGTACATACTTTCAAAATTCATGGCGCATACAAAACAATCTAAACCGTGTATCTCAATCGCTCTATTGCGTGCTTGACGATCCCTTTCATAGGAATTAACAGTTATTTGTTTTTTCGCGCCCTCTGAATAGCCTTCGGGATTTGAAATTTCCTCAGGGTATCTAAACTCTGGTTGTTCTTGACCAAGGAAACGCAAATATGCCCTTAATGCAGTACCACAGTTGTTCTTATAGCGCTCAGCCAAATCTGTTTCTGAAAGACGATCCAGTATTTCTCTAACTTCACGATCAGAAGCTACGGTAGAACTGTTTAGATTGATATTAACGTGTCTTGATAGTGCTTCTAGGTATCTTCCGTAGCTATAAGTACTATTTTCTTGCAAGCCGCCTTGGACTAAAAACTCTATATATTCGAATTCGTTTTCGATCATGGCTCAAATTCCGATGGGCATTTAAAGCCGTCAACACGCGCGGCTTTGTAGTGGAGGCGCAGCCACAAAGGAATAGCTGTCGCCGTGATTGGCCTTGTTAACTGCTGGCATTTTCGAGCAACTTTTTCACTACAGTTTCTAAATAGTCAGGTTCTGGAAAAAGCGATTTGGTATAAAGCCAGTTTCGGCGTGGCCCTATTGTGAATGTGCCAGTTCTTGCTTTGTAACCAGGATTCACATGATAGGCTTCTGAGTCAAGAATCGCCTTGGCTTCGGTTTTTGAAAGAACCCATTGAGGACCACCTTTTCCTGGCCTGGCGTCATCAATTCGACAGGAAAGGCCTTGATCTGTAACTGCCAACCAAGTTTTCTGTTTAGATGTCCTAAACACAAGAATTTCCCGAAGGCTATCCTCTGCTTCATTATCCGAGGCATTCTCAGGTTCCGCCTCTTCCTGCTCTGGTGCTCTAAGATATGTTCGGTACGCCAATACAGCCATTACAACAGCAGTCACGGCGGTAACGATCTGTGTAATCACTTGTGTCCAAACAGGAAAACTCATTTAGATAAATTTCTCTCTACTATTGAGGTAGTTAACATTTGTATATTGTGCGTGCGCATATAGAAACTCGTCCAATTGATAGTTTTCGGTTCTTAACTTACTGATCAAGTAGGCACTCCTCATTTGAAGGGTTCCGAGTTAACAAAGGCAATTTTAGCATGCTCAGTTACACTCTACCGAGCGCGCAATATCCAACCTTTATTTTTTTGTTATATCATTGACAGTAAACGACTTAAATACACAGCACAATAACAAAACGCGCACTATTGTTGAGATAAGTGTGCCGTGCCAGGTTCGCGCCATCCAGACTCATTAATAACAGCGAGGCAAGTTACTGCTTTAATTAGGCAAAAAGCCCGATGGTCTGCTCTTCGCTCGTAGCTGCCATACTTAAACCTCCTTTAGCACGGGAGATTAGTTATGACAGCCCAAATACCAAAGCCTTGGAATAAAGATCGCATTATCGGTCAGAAAAAACCACTTCAAATATCGCAAGTTTGGGGAATTAGAATTCGTCTCGAACTTGAGGAAAGAAAACGAGATCTTGCACTTTTCAATCTTGGCCTAGACAGCAAACTACGCGGATGCGACCTCGTTAAACTAAAAGTCTCAGATGTTTTTTGTGGTCGTTCAGTCTTAAAGCGAACACACGTAATCCAGCAGAAGACAGGAAGCCCGGTTCAATTCGAAATTACGCAAAATACTGGCGACTCGATCCTAGCATGGATTAAGGAGGCTAAGTTAACCGAGTCGGACTTCTTATTTAAGTCGCGCGTCAACGGTTCAAACCATATATCTACCAGGCAATATAGCCGGATCTTTCATGGATGGATTGAAAAGCTTCACCTTGATACCACACTTTACAGCACACATTCCATGAGGCGAACTAAGCCATACTTGATTTACAAAAAGACAAAAAACTTGAGGGTAGTCCAACTTTTACTGGGCCATAAAAAGCTGGAAAGTACAGTACGTTATTTAGGTATTGAAGTAGATGATGCTTTGGAGATATCGGAATCAATTGAGATTTAAGGTTTTAGGGGCTGCGATCGCAGCCCTTCTTTGGCAAAAGCAGATCGGGGTCAGTAATTAGCCGACAACTTTATTTTACTCAATGGGTAAATAAATATCGGTTATCATTTCGTGCTCTGGCACATCCGGGAAAAAGCTGACTCGCTCGAAGTAAATAGGAAAATCCCGCACTTCAACCTTAGACTTTGGCAGCCATTGGGTGTAGAGAAAACTTACTATCACACCGATAGAGTCGTCGCTACCAATATGCCTAATCACCGCGCATCGTCCCGCAGGAATAACTTTGTTGACTATGCCGTAGTCATTGGCGGCGATAGGCTTATCGACAGAGCAGGCGATATCGAGTCGGTAGTCGTCTGGTGCAGTAACATTCGGGTCATCGTAAACCAAGTTAAACGTCTTACTTTTGCTGGGTGGGAGATGACTAAGCTTTCTCCATTCAATAAATTTTTGTAGCGAAGCCCCCAATAAACTTGGCGCCCCGCGATGTTCCATTACCGCGATTAACGTTTCGGGAAACGCTTTAATATCAACGTTAAATTTTGTGCCTTTATCCATAATATTTTTCCTTAGCATTAATATAGGTTCATATTTCTCGTGCCAAGGGGTCCAATTAGCCGCCTTTCTGAATTCGGATGGACTTTTATCAAAGTGCTTTTTAAACACCCGAGAAAAGGCTTCATGACTCTCGTAGCCATTTGCCAGCGCTATATCCAGAACTCTTTCATGATCTCTGTAGGCCAACTGATAAGCAGCCCTTTTGAGCCTAAGCAACCGCACTAGTTTTATTACTGACATACCCATGAATGCAGAACACTGCCTGTGAAAGTGATACTTGGACAAATGCGTAAGCTTGCACAGCGTATCAATATCAAGGTCAGCGTCCAGATTCGCCTCAATGTGACTAATAACTTTCTCAAACCGATTTTGATACTTCGACATATAAATAATTCTCCCCTTAGCGATTTAAGACTAAAACTTAATGGAGGGATAATCTTGACTAAGGTTGCTCAGTACCGAGAGAAGTTTTTTCGACGCAGTAGCTTTTTAGCAACACCAACAAATAGCACCGCCACAGTCGTAACAACAAAAAATTGTCCGAACATTTGAAGCGCGAACTTAGGCCAAAAGTTAATTTCTTCGGTAAAAAGTGGGTGCCAAACATATATCAGCGTTAAACTCCCTGGAAACAATAACACCTTGGTGCCGGGCATAGGACCACCAAGAATGTCGTATAAATTCCAACTCAACGCAAATGTTGCCGCGCCAATAATGACAGAAATTAACCCCGCATATATCGCAATAGTTGTCGTGCTAGTATTCATCATGAATCAACTCGACAGCCTGCGCCGTTTAGAAAATCATCTATAACGTTAGTAATTTCGTCTTTAAGCCATTAGCGGAAGTTAACTATTTGCTAATTGGATGCCGCAGCGCAACGTAGGCATTGCACTGGAGGCTACGCTTTTTTTAGTCGGAACGAAATTAAGTAACTTGTTAGGCATCTCTGTCACCTAAAACTGCCCACTGCTGCCAAGTACCTACAGCAAACAGGCCACCAATAAACAAACATATACCAGAACTAATTAACCAAAACGTCAGGCTGTTATCTGGAAACATTGGCATTAACCCAACGAAGGAAACGCCACGAAGTAAAAATATACTGGTAACGAGGATTAACGCTAGTTTTGTCAGAGGTAAACGTTTAATTGCACATGCGCCCGACAGTCCATAAAGTGCCCAAACTAAAAGCACCAAGACGATAAAAGAGGTAACGATCGTCGGATACCAAAGCCCTTGCTCTGCCATCCGAGCCATCTGCTCACCTGCGCCAAAGAAACGATACCAATCGCCTCCGAAAACAATACAGCCAAGATGAGCCAGTGCGGCAGCAAAACAACATATTGCCGCAACCAGAAGATACTTGTTATTAGCAGTGTGCACCTTTCCTCCCTGAATGCCTAACGCTCTAATCAGCCACGCCGCTGTTTGGAGTCGGTTCAATTTGCTTGTCAAGTTTTTTTACTCAAATAAAACATGTGAATAAGAATCAGAACGACTAAATAAGCTACAAAAGGAAGGAGCCTTTCTAAGGTAGAAAAACGATAGTAATATTCGTTTTGAACAACATCTACCAAGTCGTTACAGATTAAGCTGACAACTATGCTGACTACCAGAATAATTATTGTAACATTGAAGAACCTGTAGACCTCTTGTAGCCCCGACTTTTTAATAGTAGATGCCTGATCCCATCCTATATTTCCTACCACCACACCAACAGCCAGAAATGACACTTCCAAGATCGACGAAATCATAAAATTATTTTGTTTCACAAAACCCGAAAGCCAGGTATCTCCACAGGCCTCTGCTACGACACCACAGTCTGGGTGTCGATATACACTTAATGCATCTAAAGTAGCTTTAAGCTCAAAGTAGGAAAGCCAAATAAGGAAAAATGAGCTTAAAAGAAAAAGGGTTAGGTAAATTTTCGATATTCTATTTTTAACACCTTCATCTAAGTCCTTGGTTCTATTGTCGATACTCTCATTTACCTTTTTATACTTGTCGACAGGGGATAGGTATGCCCATAAAAACTTAGCAACAAAAATGGCAGGGTTATCTGGTGGTTGATTCATATCTCCCTCGTCTTTCATGAACTTAACGCTTATATTCGGCGGCGGCCTTTTACGTAGCGAAACGGAGAAAAGGCTGTCCGGTGGAGGCCCGCTAGGGCCGGAACGAACTGGAATGCTTGGTTAGGACTTTCGCCTGTATGACTCAACCATTTCATCCCACTCCTCTTTTGAAAGGTTCTCAAAGAAATTGTTTGCTTCTTCAAGAATTTTTTCTGTATCTCCGGCCGAATTTTGTAGTATTTCGAGAAAATCATCCCTGACAGGTGGGCAGTCCAGCGCATCTTCTGGGCTCGGAAGTAACTCAGCTAGTTCTCGAGCCTTTGATACTATCTCCTCAATCTCTTGCCTCTTGTAGATTTTCCCGGCAACAGATTCATCGAGCTTCATATCGGCGTGCTGAATAAAATCATCTACCGCCAATGATAACGATTTCAGTCGCCTTTTGTATTTATTATGCACTGAAAGCCGTGGATTTTTGGGTTCATCGCCAAAACTCATAAAACAACTCTCTTAGTCCTAACGCCCCGCTTGGGGCACAAATACGTGGGCAATAATCGGAACGAAGTGACACTGCCCACGTGTTTGTGTCCCAGCGAGCCAGCGAGCGACTACAGCGGTTTGTTAAGTTTCATTTGCGCGAAATTCAAAGAAGACATCTCGTAAGTTGCAGCAAGGTTCTTCATTTTCAGCAATACTAATACACCCGCAAGAATCACAGTACACTGTATGCGAAGAGCATTTTAAACATTTACCCACTGATGCTACGGATACCTTACCGCCAACACTTAAAGCAATACCATGTTCCCAACATAAAATCCCCGGGACTTCTATGCCTATTTCATAGTGGGAGAAACAGTTGCTACAAATATCAGTAATTCGACCGTAGGATTCTTCAGCAAACGATGTTTTATACGCGTGCTGCCAATCTAGGTGTTCAAGGCTTATTCGTCCCTCAAATTCACGAACTCTCTTAGGTACCGATGAAGTAAATCCACTTGATGACACTATAATTCCAAAATCTGCTTGAACGTCATTCATCATACTCATAAACGATTCAGCAGCTTTAACATCCACCGGAGAAGAATAGTGTTTGCATTCAATGATGGTTCTTACGGCACCTGTTTCTACTAAAATATCGATTTGCCTTGAACGCTCTGAATACTCGCCAATTTGCCTAACGTCATTAAGCACCTTCGTTCTAGGGGAGTAATATTCATCATGCATTATTTTGGAGAGCAGCCACTCATATTGACGCCATTCAGGTGTCTCTTTTATGGACAGCATGAGTTCTCCTTTGAAACTTAACGCCCGCAGCACGCGCGGCTTTGTAGTGAAGGCGAAGCCGCAACGAAAAAGCCGTCGCGGTGCCTACGATTGTTAGTTCTACTCCTTGCTAAGCTTACCCCAGTCATCGTCTGTCTCTTCGACAACGATGTTAACTGCGCAAAACACCTCATCGTCGTTAATGCGAACATAATTGAATAACCGTGACTTAACCTTCCCTGAGAATTTACTGCGTTGACCTCCGTCAGCAGAATTGTCAATGTGTACGTAGTCTCCAACGTTGGGCAATATTACCTGTCCTGACTCGCTAGTAGCTTCAATACCAACTATTTCACCGTCATCCCACGGGCGAGCCGAGCCCTTTGGAAGATACTGATAATCGATCCCATACTTAATCTTCATCGAATTCTCCTAAAATTCATTAAGAACTAACATTTGTATATTGTGCGTGCGCACAATATCTAACTTTAATTTTTCGTTATGTCATTGACAGTAAACGACTTAAATACACAAGACAATAACAAAACGCGCACTATTGCTGATATAAGTGTGCCGTGCCTGGTTCGCGCCATCCAGACTTATTGATAACAGCGAGGCGAGTTACTCGTTGAATTAGGCAAAAATCCCGATGGTCCGCTCTTCGCTCAAACCAGACCTTCCATAGAATTCCAAAATCACGCAAGTAAACAAATTCTCTACCCCCAAAAAGCACGATTCAGATTCAATTTAACCGCAGCCAAACCTTCGGGTTATCCGCCAAAAACACCTCAAAGGCAAACAAGCAATTACTCAGCGGGTAGATCTCAGTAGAATCAAATGCGATAAAAACATCATTGCCGCGTAGGCCTACAAAGCATTGATCACGCTCGGCTTGTGCTGCGTTCTTTGCCGTCGAGAAATCGAAGTCGTCGGAGAAAAGTTCTGCAAATGCGCGTTGTTTAGTCGACGAGCTGAGATCAAATGTTGTTACCAAGCTTCCGCCATTCTCAAACTCATTGGGTACGGGGCGCAGGCCTGTTTTGCGACACTGCAGGTTATCTCCTTCGACTTCGCCGTGACTAATGCACATGTAGCCAGCATTGATTTTGTCGAAACTAAACAGGGAAAACATAACGTCGTTGTCTTCGTAGTAGCTGATTTGATACGCGGGGTTGGGTAGGGTGTTGGTGCACATGACTGCGCTGGAAAAGTTGTTGCCAATGTCACCGGTGACTTGGTTGACGCAGCCGGCGAAGGAGGGCGCAAAAGCGCCCATCCCAAATAGAACTATACCGGCAAGGAAAGTCTTAAAAGTCATCTGCTAGGTCGCTCTTTTTACGATAGCCTTTGGCTTCTTTAACTTTTTGCTTGGCACGTTCTTCAGCTTTGGCCTTATCAGCTCCATCACCTTGTGCGGTTGCCTTGGCATTTTGCGCCATTTGCGCATATTCCGGCTTCCATCCCATGCGAACGATCAAGAATTTACCTTCTGTGTCAACGCATTCATCTAACTTTACGATGCCC
>CETC01069921.1_pt1 | contig 11951 bp, 29 predicted proteins | sample 326911 | NCBI WGS metagenome assembly CETC01 (sample SAMEA2622694, study PRJEB7988) | marine metagenome | isolation source: saline water (ENVO:00002010), including | reverse complement strand
TGGCCAGACGGAATCAAGCCAGTTGTTCACCTCTCAGAGTCGAGAGCTGTTGAATACGGTGATCCAAAAATCCGGCCACAAGCTCATTCAGATTATGTCAAAAGCCCAGTAAAAAACTATGGTCAAGTTTATGATATGATGCTAGAATGTAAAAAGAAAGAGTTGGGCTTGTTTGGGTACCGGGCCAAATTCAACAGAATGAAAAGGAGAACAGCATGAGCGCAAAGCATCTCGCAAGTAGAGACAACTGGCAAATGGAAGCTAGGATAACTGGAGAAAAAGGAGAGGTCAACTTTAATCAAGCCTTGGCTGAACACTTGCCAGATCACTATCACATCCAAGCTCGTCCCCGAGACTTGTCGAAGATTTACAGTGGCAAAAACGGAATCATTCCTGATTCAAAGATTGTCAACACGATGACCGGCAAATGTTTATTTGTTGAAAAGAAGACTGGGAACAACGGCGGAAACGCCCACGAAAGAGCTTATAAATTTTTATCGATCCCCTTGCAGGAAAAAGTGTCCAAAGAGTTTAACGCAGCTAGTAAACCATTTTTTACTGTTTTCTCAGGGGACACTTTTCAGAAGCCAAAATACAAAAATGAGATTTCTCTATTGCTAGGAGACCAAAACTATGCTATTATGGACAAGGATTTTTCAAACATTGAGAAAGTCGCAAAGCAGATCATGGAGATTATATGAAGCCTCTTTTCATGTGGGCAGGTGGCAAAACAAAACTGCTCGAAAAGTATCAGCCACACCTACCAGAAAAGTTCGACACTTATCACGAACCTTTCTTTGGAGCTGGTGCAATGTTTACTTGGGCTTACAAAAAGAATCCACAAGCCAAGTTTTACATTAATGATATCAACTCCGATATCATGAAGATTTTTGAGGTTATCAAAGATAACCCCACAACTTTTTGTCAAGAGATGGACAAATTCCAGAGTCATTTTTTGTTCCTAGACCCTCCAACGATGAAAACGACTGAAGTCGTCGATGGTAAAAACAAAACCAAGTGGATTCCGCACCCTAATGGTTCAGCTGATAAGGAGCTTGAAAAGTCTTTTAAGTTGAAAGGCAATACCTATGACTGGAAAAAGATCTATAGCCAAAAAATGACAAGAAGAACTTTCTTTTTTAAGGTGAGACAAGACTATCAGGAGTCGAGGTCTTCTTGGCCCAAACTCAAGGAAGCAGCAACACTTTATTTCTTGATGAAGACAGCATTTAATGGTGTGTGGCAACTGAGTAAAAAGAGTGGAGCATTTAACACGCCGTGTGGCCTCATGAGGCAGACGGACAGTATCTACGACAAGAATGACGTCTGGGGTTGGCATGATGCTTTGCAAAATTGCGTAATCACATCTGTAGATTTTCAAGATACCCTAAAGAATATCGGGCCCAACTCCTTCACTTTCTTAGATCCTCCATACAGAAGCGCCTCAGAAGCTAAGAAAACATATGCAGATTATGGTACTGAGCTTGGTGATTATTTTCAGAATAAAGTTGTTGACTTTTTGAATAAGTCAAGAGATAATGGATCATATACATTGCTCTCCAATAGAGACTGGGGAGACGGGTTCTTTGAAAAAAGAGCCGGAGATAATAAGATTGAGTATTTTGACGTCACATATACAGTGGGGCGCAAAAAGAAAGAGGCTGATGGGCACAGTGCTACAAAGGCCAGAGAGATATTGATGATTGGTCAACCAAAATAAAGGAGAAAATAATGGGTGTTACAATTATAGATTTAGTGAATGATATTCCTGTAAAGGATGAAAAGGCAGTAGTTACCTTGTCTTATGAAGACGATTACGAAGGTTGGCACTGTAGAGATGAGTTTGTCGAAGATGCTGTCAACAACACTGATACAGCAATGAGAGTAGCAGAATTGGTGACAAATACACAACTTCAAGTTGTTACATCTTATGGCAATGAAAACGCTCTAGAACTTTTGCGAGAACAGGAGATGCTTGAAGACTATGTGCGCGGCGACGAAATGTTCGCAGACTATGTTGAAGAGCAAATCAGAGAAAACTTTTATGATCTCGATGAGTTAATCGAAACCGAAATCGAACAGTATGATCACAAGAGAGGTAGGTGCACGGTTTCGGCTGAGTTCAAGACAACTCTGGAAAACCTCAAGAAGTCACCAGAAACTGCTTCTGGATGGACAGTAAAGGTGAAGCACGGAAATGGAACTTTTTCCGTCGATCTCTGAGCTGTTTGGACTTGTTAAGCAGCAGCACATTTTGCAAGTTTTGCTTTATTCAGGTACTGCGGCCATAATCGTTCAAGCGATGCTCAAACGCCCATAAATAGTGCCTTATCTGCCTTTGATACTAATTAATATAGTATGGAAGGGTTTAAAAGAGGTGACATTGTTTGGCTACGCGACCGACCATTCGGATCAAAGACAGGCATCTTTGGTCGAGTGGTCGGAGTGCTTGATAAAGATTGGTATAATATTCTCTTGCAAAATGGATTGAATGAAGGTACAATATATAAATACAAATCGTACAAGCTGATAATAAAAGAAAGGAAGGCTTCAAATGCCGAAGAAGATTCGTAGTGGTGCAGGATACTCTTGGAATGATGAAAATGATTTTATTTACAAGGGAACTTCAACACATAGGTCAACTAGAGGTTTTAGTGTGGATAACTTAGATACAAAAAGTATTTCGCAAGCAGAAAACAATTACGAAGAAGTATTCATCAGAGTCAGACAATTGTTGGAAGACAAGCCGTGGTGTTGTGACAGCCGGGCTGACGTATTGACGATTTGTCAAGTTATTTCTGATTCTCTAAAAGAGAATCTCCTGATCAGGAAGGACTAGATATGTTCACCAAAGGCGAGACAGTAAAATGTATCGTAGATTATGATCTTTTTGATTATAATGTAAATGGGGAAGAAGGATGCTATATTAGACATTCGGAAATGAACAACAAGCATATCATTTATTTCCCTTGCAACAAAGAGTGGGCAGAGTTGCCGCTAGAGTCTTTTGAGCTAGTTAACAAGCCCGGATACGTCTCCGCGAAGTATAAAAAGTTTGTAAAGAATGTTAGTCTTCTAGAATACACTGAGGAGGACGCCGCATAGGAGGTGAATCTTGAAAAGTTATTTGGAAATAATCATAAAAAAAGTTCTCGACAAAGAAGTTGGGTTCCTCATGGAAAAAGACAGAGAGAGATTGGCAAAGATTTTAGCCGAAACACTAGTAAAGAAGCTGTACTAATGAAAAGCCCAGTTTTTAAAGTTTTCACAGGGCCAATGTTTGGAGGCAAAACCACAAAACTATTGGCATCACTTGAAAGATACAAGTATCAAAAAAAGAAAGTAGTGCTTTTTAAGCCGTGGATTGATGAAAGATACTCGAAAGACAATGTTGTAACCCATAAGGGCCAGCGATGTCCCTCTTCCCTGGTCAAACGTGGAAAAGAAATTGTAGAAAAGTCAGAATCATATGACGTCATCGCAGTAGACGAAGTATTTATGATTCCAGGTTCTGCAAAAGCTCTAGTCAAAATCTTCACGAGTGGCAAAGACGTTCTAGTGTCCAGCCTGCAGCTATCTTCCAAGCCGGATCCTCTGCCAGAGATCAAAGACATTCTTCCATACGCAACGCATATAGAGATATGCCCAGCGGTGTGTTCAATGTGTGATGCCGATGCATTCTACACCAGAAGAAAGATAGACACCGATGGTGTTGTCCAAGTTGGCGGAGCAGAAATGTATGAGCCACTTTGCTTTTATCATTACAAAAAAATGGTAGATTTTTCTTGACACATATTTGATTTTGTGATACTATATATCATAATGAAATCGAATGACGTCGAAATAAACCACATGTATTGGTCCACTCGCCACAAAGCAACGTGCATTGTTGCAGCAAAGGCATCTTACCTCGCCTATGTTGTCTTTCGCAAGAAAGAAGACGCAGGATGGATTCACTGTTCAGAGCTAGAAGAAGTATCTTTTCAAGAGAAATAAACACTTGACTTTATTAGCATTTTCCTGTAATATATAAGTATAAACAATGGAGGAAACCATGAGGGTTGGAGATATGGTATTTAATAACAGGACAAAGAAGCCCTGTGTCATTACTAAAATTGGCCAGCGGATCTTCAAAGATACTGAGTATGATTATTCTGGAACTCGCATATGCACTGTTGTGAACGTGGGCGATGCACGAACTGCTTTCGTCCTTATGGATAGGCTGGAGAAAATGAACAATGACTGATCTTAACACTATATTTCAAGACCTGTCTCACGCACAATCTGAGATGACAGACTGGGATCGTGAGTTTTATATCTCTTTGAAGCAGCAGTTCGAGACCAAATCGAGACTGTCTACCGCTCAAGAATACCACCTTGAAAGAATGTCCAAGAGATATGATGAGCGAACTTTGGCAGAAGGTCGAGCTTTTAAAGCAAACTATGACCAAGAGCACAGGCAAGTTGCGGTCCAAGTGGCAAGGTATTACGACGTACAGCACCCAAGGTATTATGGTAACATCGTAGATATAGTACTTCAAGACCCAGAAACCCATGTGCTTACTCTTGAACAGTGGCGCAAGATGTGTGAAAACAAGTATGCGCTAAAGATTCGAGCCGTTTATGAGCATGATGATAAGTTTGGAGCTGGAGATTTTGTTCAGATCAGAGCAAACAATCGGGTTGATCTTGCAAATATAGGTCCCGATGGCCGTCAATTGCCTTCATACAAAAGGGCAAAAGTCAATGGACAGATAAGCAATAAGTATGCTATGATATTAAAGTCACAAGCTAAGCCAGTAACCAGAGCAGCTAAGGGTTCCAAGATCTACCAAATACTACTTACTGATGAGAGTCAGACTATCTTTGCTCATGAGTCTGATCTCAAAAAAGCACGGAGAACTAAAAAATGAGAAAGAAAGTCATAAAAGCTATTTCGTTTTTGTTCAAAGACGAGAGGGTGGTTGTTGAATGTCGCAGCGACGGAAAGTTTAGAGTTCCAGTCACTAGCACCAGAGAGGGCAGGATCAAAACAAACTATAGAAACCTAACAGCCAGAGAGATTGTTGATCACGGTATTATTAAGAACTGTGACCCAACCCTCTATCTTGAAGATGGGGATAGGTTGAGAGTGTTTGTTGATGGTGACAATAGTTATCTACCAGCACAGGCTGACGGTATCATTGAGAAGCATGACGCTGAGTATGCCCCAAAGAGAAAGAAGATACCACCTACCTTAAATTTAGATCACTCTAAATCTAAGACGTCGGGCAGGCTTTACGATCATAATCAGCCAGGATTTTTTGGTGAAAGTTGGATAGATGATTGGGACTATGACGATGGTGATTGAAGAGGGCGACATGGTTTGGATCCAGCCAAAGAGCGCAAATATCCCCAAGTGTATGAGAATACACGGAACCGTGGTCAAAAAGTTACAAGGAGAATGGTATCGAGTGCTGACACAAGGTACAGTCAAGGCTTTGCCAGAAAGGATACTTACAAAAGTTGAGTAATATATACAATTTAAGAGTCGGAGATATGGTTTGGAATGTTCAGCAAGGCCATAATGTGGTTGGACTTATAGTCAAAGTAACTCCGAAGTATGCCCACTATGCTATCTGTGCATGTAAAGGCAATGAGACCCCCGGGAAAGAAGACCACTTCATTACTCGTGGGCACAAAACCAAGAAAAACACAATGTACGCGCACATTCTTGATGGTACACTGTCAGTCAGCTATGCCGGCGGAACCAAGCGTCGAAGAAAGATTGTACTTGAAGATGAAAATCGGTGATATTGTTAAGTGGACAATGGTAGAATATTCTTATCATCTTGCATGTAGTGCAATTGGCACACCAGACTTGACAAACGTCAGGAATTGTGGTATTATCATAGATAAGAATACTAAGAACTTTTTTGTACTCTGGCAAAACGGAGATATCCGGGCAGCCCACCCTAATACGATTGAGGTAATCAATGACTGAGAACGAAGAATTCAAAGAAGCTCTGGCCAACACAGAGAAAGTTGTCCTGCTTATAATCACCCCACTAATGTTGACTAGCATTGCGCTGTTGACATATGCTATTTTTGTGCTATAATGGAACTAACTGTACAAATGAAAGTTGGAGATCTTGTCAGGTACGATCAAGAGTACACAAGCAACCCTAATCGACCAATTGGCATTATTACTTGTGTACATCACAAGTTCAGTGCCCATGCCCCATTCAAAGTTTTGTGGTCAGACCATGAAGGCCCGGGCCAAGGAACAAGAAGATTGTGGTACTCAGATTACGAACTGGAGTTAATAAATGAAAGTCGGTGATTTAGTTTCTTGGTATTGTCCAATCGATGCGACTCATGAAGAAGTTTATTATGAAGAGGACACAGGAATTGTGACCAATGTCAAGCCTGCTCAGTTCTTCGTCTTGTGGCAATCTGGTGAAGGTAGCGGCTGGTATTCTGATGGTCATGCGAGCATATCGGTAATCCATGAAAGTCGGTGATCTAGTACGGAAGCGCTGGGGAAGGATCGAACCATGGCAACAGGGTACCACCGGTATCTGTCTTGATCCCAATTTCACAACACCCGGCCTCATGCTCACTGGCCCATTAATCAAGGTGGGTTACCCAGGTAGAAGGCCACTTGTTTACAGGCCAAGTGAATTCGAGGTTATCAGTGAAAGTCGGTGATTTGGTCCTGAACGGACAAGGGATCCCAGGCATCGTGATGGGTATTGGCCACATGGCTAATTGTCCAAGTTATGATAAGTGCCCCTTCTTGAACCCAGACATTCACGTCTTGACCCCTATGGGCAAAAGATTGTGGAGCTACAAGGCCCTGGAGGTTATCAGTGAAAGTCGGTGATTTAGTAATGGATGACTTTTACGAAGAGCACCTTGTCGTATTGTCTGAGCCAAGAATATCGTCAGATTGTGATTGCATTAGTCTTGGTGTGATGTCTGGTGACATTTATTATGTTGTTGATGTTATGCGACCTTGCGGCGAGAAGACAATAGTAACAGTGGACGACCTGGAGGTTATCAATGAAAGTCGGTGATTTGGTAAAGATTGAGGGCGGAGATCTCAGGCCCGAATGGTACGGCTCTGTCGGTGTTGTCACTTCTCTTGAACACGAATGGGCATATGAGGTTTCAGGTTATGCTTGGTACAAGATTGCGCTTCCTACCTACGGAGTAAAAACAATCCGCCATGATATGTTAAGAGTGCTAAATGAAAGTCGGTGATTTGGTAAGGTTACCTATCGTCTCGCCTTATTGGTGGAGCGATAGGGTAGGGATTGTGGATTTCGCTGGCCCTGATGAGGTCCTTGGACCTGGAGCCCCGATATCATATCGTGTTATTGTCGAACCCGGTAAATATGTTAGGTTCGGAGACCCAAGTTTTGCGAAGGTGATCAGTGAAAGTCGGTGATTTGGTAAAAGAGAATAGACCTTTTCGCCCAGAAAGGACTGGTATGATTATTGAAGAAATCCCTCGACACACCTTCAGGAATCAAGTGTTCAAGGTTTTGTGGAACGACGGCACCACCGCAAATAATGTTTGGGATTATGATTTGAGGACAGTCAATGAAAGTCGGTGATTTAGTAGAGACGAACCATGGTCACTATGGTATTGTCACGGAAGTTGAAATGATGTACCCTGGACACCCTCAATCACCAGTTGGGAGAGTCGCAGTACATTGGTCAGATGCTCCGCCTCGTTGGTGGCGCAAGGGATTGCTAGTTGACGCATTCTCGATAAAACGTGTTGTCAGTCGCGCCAAATAAAGAATAAGTAACCTATTTATTACATGGGAGACAAAATGGTTATCATTAAGCCCGGTGATCGAGTTAGTATCGCACCCCACAATTACCCACTTGAAAATAGAAACCCTCCTAAATCTGGAGTGGTGTTTTCGCAAATAGACGAAGGTTGGTTTAGAATATCTGTTTCCCACGAAGGTGTGACAGACATCTTTGATTGCCCTCGTCACGTTTTAACAAAGGACAGCTAATGAAATACGTCAAGAGAAAGATAAAGGGATTAGCCCTCGATAGCGTGTGCTTTGTTGCCGGCCTTGGCGTGGTATTGACAGTGGCTGCTTTACCCTACATCGTCAAGGATAACGGATGAGAGAAATAAACATTGGCGATCTTGTACGAATTAAGTTGACATCCTTTGTCAAGCGTGATAGGATGGGAGTAGTAATAGATCTTGTAAATGACAAGACGGATTGCCTAGTATTGTTGCAGGACGGCGCGTTGTTCGTAGACAGGATGTGTCACTTTAGAAAACTATAGCCTTATGAGTAGACAAGCATTTGACATAGGAGACTTGGTTGAGATTTATGATGGTCGATCACGCCGTCAAGGTCTTGTTCTGGACAAGAAGCCAATCAACTCCAATTTCAAAAACATCCCAGGTAGAGAATACCATGTGGATGAATATCATTGTAAAGTCAGATTTATTGATGATGGCGAAGATACAAGATGGGTCAGAGCTAAGTGGTTGAAATTACTATCACAAGCTAAATAAAATACTTGACAAACCTACCACATTCTGATAATATATAAATACAATCAATGATAATGGAGAAGCACCATGAGTGTTTACTGTGGATACTGTGGCAAGCGCGGGCATAACAAGCTCGGTTGCCCAGAAAGAAAAAGAGTCGCAGCAGAAAACCCTGACTCTTATGTCGCCTTGCGGGTCAAGCGAGAGAGGGAAGAGCGAGAACGACGTGTTGCCAAGCGGACTTGTACCTATTGTAGCGGCAAAGGCCACAACCGTAGAGGTTGCAAGGTTCTGAAAGCAGACAAGGCAGCAGTGCTTGATAAACTCAGGGCCTACCGAGATAAGTTTGCAAAGGCAATGAGTGATTCAGGTTTTGGAATCGGTGCTCTTGTCGAGCTTCCTGATGGTGGCTGGAGGGAGTTGTGGTCTAAAAGTACATTATACATGGTTACTGAGATTGCATGGGAGAACATTGACTTTCGACCATTAGCTTTTAACCTTGAATCTAGAACGGCCTACAATGTCTTAAACAAAAACATCGTTCGGGTCCGCCCCATCTCTTCCAAAGGATATGACGTCTCGCTAGATGAAAATCCGTATCGAGGCCAGCCTCCAAAAGATGACAGGTGGATTGCTCTATCGGACGTGGCAAATTTGTTGCCTGGACACTTGTTCTCCCCGGAAGTTCGAGAATACATTGCAAGTCAGAACAAAGAGCCTGAGAATCCAGCTTTTGAGATACAATACCATGGCCCAGCCTCTAGGCTGATCAGCCCAACGGTTGGAGCAAAGTATTCTCAGCCCGATGAATTCTATAGTGTCATTCCGCAGAATCTGAGGGTTGAATACTGTTTTGAATCTAACTATGGAAACAGAGACCGGTGGTCTCTGGAGCGACATAGAAAAGAACACTGGCTTTGGAACGGTGTCGAAAGGGCAGAAGATGGACAAGGTTGATCCATTTGATTTGGTTGAGCCGCTACCAAAATCAAACACAGAAAAGCCATTGACTTTTAAAGAGATCAGTGCTATTATAGATAAACACATGTGGGAGGTCGAGCACTGGCCTCCTTCTATTTGGGGTTTCACAAGGGACGATTTTATCGAATCCCTTGAAGATCTGAAAGAAAAGGTAAAACATAAGTGTCACTCATAGATAACATTCACAACATGACAAACGCAGAGCTAAACGGCTTGGCAAAGAACAGATATATCCCAGAAGATATCCAGCTTGCCATCGAGGCTCATCCTTACAGGTTGGCGAAACAACACCTCTCTTGGAATGAAGGTATCACAACGAGAGTTGCAGAAAAGTTGTGGCATCGGAAGGGTTTCGTCTTGAAGTGCAATTTGGTTGCTCAAGGCAAGTACACTGGACAGCCCGAGAAGTACCGAGAGCTTTACGCTGATCACGGTAGCCGTCTCCTGCGAGGCTCGTGGTGGAGGTTCTCTAGTGTATTTTTGTCGTCTCCGCGATTTGAATCCGGAGCTGATTACACCCCTTCGGACATCATTGATAAAATTTACGATAGTCTTATTTCTGATGATTCCCCTCTAGGGGGAAGTCATGGATATTCACAATACTTTTTCAAAAACTCAATGAGAAAGATTGTAGAGCATCCAAATTGCAGCATAGAAACAGCAGTGAAGATTTCAGCGACCATCGAGGTTCCAGAAGTCAGAAAAGCCGCCTTTGATAAGATCGCAAAACTTTCCTAAAATGCTTCATTTTATTATTGACAAACACAGTGAACTATAGTATACTATTTATAGTAAGAAACAATAACAGCACAACAAAAGGAGATTACTAATGGCTGTTGACTTCACTACTTTTTCACAGATCGTCGATCACGTCACGGCAGTGCGTAAGCCTGTTCTATTGCGAGGTCGTCATGGTATTGGTAAGTCCACCGTGGTCTATCAGTACGCAGAACAACACGGAATTGAAGTTGTTGAGCGCCGAGCATCACAAATGACTGAGGGTGACTTGGTTGGTCTGCCATCTATTGAAGGCAACTCCACCCGATTCAATCCACCTGACTGGTTCAAGGCTGCTTGTGACCGTCCCGTTGTGTTGTTTCTTGACGAGGTTGACCGTGCAACTCTTGAGGTTCGCCAGGGCATCTTCGAGTTGACTGACAGTCGTAAGCTCAATGGCCATCACTTGCATCCTGACACGCTGGTCTTCGCTGCCGTCAACGGTGGTGAGCACGGTGCACAGTATCAGGTTGGTGAGATGGACCCTGCCGAGCTTGATCGTTGGACAGTGTTTGACATCGAGCCGTCCACTGAGGACTGGCTGGGCTGGGCTTCTGATTCCGGTATCTCTCCGCAGATCTGGAACTTCATCAACCAGAACCGTGCCCATCTTGAGCACACTGATGACTTCGAGCCCAACAAGGTTTACCCTTCACGTCGTTCATGGGAGCGTCTTGATGAGTGTCTTGCCAAGGGCAAGTTGCTTGACGAGGCTAGTCCTACGCTGTACAACCTGACGTCTGCTTTCGTTGGCTTCGAGGCTGCGGTTGCTTTCAATGACTTTGTTGCCAACTATGATCGACAGGTTACTACTGACGACATCTTGGTCAAGGGTGATCTTGCAATGGTTTCTGACTTCGGTATCAATGATCACACTGCAATCATTGACAAGTTCGAAGCAGAGGAGACCTTTTCTGATGAACTGCCACAAGAGCAGATTGACAACTTGGCTCGCTACTTTGTGATGCTTCCTTCCGAGGTTGCAATGAAGTTGTGGACAGTGATGGGCAAGGGTGACGTCAACAATACCGTTGCACTTCACAAGTCAGAGGTTGATGGCCAGTCTGTGTCCAAGCACTTCGTTCGATTGATCAATGGTGATGACTCCGAGTAAGAGGGGAATGATGATGTCTGATAACAAAGACTTTGATCTCAATATGCACACGGCTCGTCTGCTTATGGACGAGCCTTTCTTTGCTGCTATCTCACGACGTATTGACAAGCGAGCATCGTTCGCCTTGCCGACTGCCGGCGTGATGGTTAACCAAGACACTGCACAATTTGAGATGCTCTACAATCCAGAGTTCTTTGCAAAGCTCACTGATGCCGAGCGTCAAGATGTGTTGAAGCATGAGTTCTATCACATCATCTTTCAGCATGTGACTGATCGTATGCCTGAAGGTGTCAACATGAAGTTGTGGAATGTAGCTACTGACTTGGCTATCAATTCACATCTGCACAACTTACCAGAGGGCGGGCTGATCCCTGGCGAGGGACACTTTGAAGGCTTGCCGAAGGGTCAGTCTGCCGAGTGGTACATGGCTAATATGCCAGACTTCGACAAGAAGGAAGATGGCGATGGTATGCAGGGCGAGGGAGATTCTTCTCAACAGTCTGGCGACTCAGGGTCAAACGGAGGAGGGGACCAGGGAGAACAAGAACAAAGTTCAGGCTCTGG
>CETC01002463.1_pt1 | contig 11971 bp, 4 predicted proteins | sample 326911 | NCBI WGS metagenome assembly CETC01 (sample SAMEA2622694, study PRJEB7988) | marine metagenome | isolation source: saline water (ENVO:00002010), including | reverse complement strand
AACTCATCCTAAAACAACAGTAGCAATGTCAGCAACAGTAGAACCTGCTAGACCTGCTGAAGTGTTTATAGATTTAAAAAAGATATCTTATGCAAGTCAATATGCATTAAACTTATTTGATAGTACAACAGTATCTGAAGTAAGTACTGCTACTAGAATTGAAGTTACTAGACAATATGATAGCTCTAACGCTTGTAATTCAAGCAATGTATTAAGCGGCTTACCTACAGGTGGTAATAGATGTACTAATGCTGCAGGTAATAATCAAGATGCATACTGCCCTAATGTAGATACCAGAATATTTGCAGTTAATTCAGGTATGTCAGGTACAGCTGCAGATGCTAATGGTCAATCTTTTGATATTGACGTAATCCGTAGTGGTAGTGCTATAGCAGATAATGCTGCAGCTAACCTATACTTCCGTATTGCTACTATAGGTCAATCAGTAGCACAAGGTGGTAGTACAGCTAACCCTGATTATCAGTGTAGATACACTACAACCCACGATCTACTGTATGGTGGAGAAGGTTGGGAGAAAGGTGATTACTTTGATATCTGGATGAAGAATGCTAGATACAGAGTAACTATTATGGAAGCTAGTGTATCTAAAGTTCAAGCTACTATGAACAGTCAAACAGGTTCAGGTTTAATCAGACCTTTACCTACACCATTTGATAATGAAACTACGATTACTGCTGAAAGTATAATAGGTGATATACGAACTATTATTGAAACATATAATAATGGTATTACTAGTTCTGAAACACAACAAATTGGTACTGGATTATATATAACTAATGGTAGTGCATTTAATGCTAGTACTCCTAATAAGGACTTAATGAATGTCATAACAGATAGTGTTAACACAGTAGAGGATTTACCTCAAGAGTGTAAACATGGTTATGTTGTTAAAGTTAAAAACAGTGATAATGATGAAGATGATTATTATCTAAAATTCTTTGGTAATAATGATAAGGATGGCCCTGGAGTATGGGAAGAATGCCCTGAGCCTGGCCGAAAGGTAGAGTTTGATAAAGAAACTATGCCTATCCAATTAGTACGCTTACAGGACGATTCAAGCGGAACTGTAACAGGTACAGCATATGCAATTTATTTCAAAGTAGGTTATCCAACATGGGATAATTGTTTAGTAGGTTCTTGGGATTCAACAACTCTAAAAGGTACAGTACCTGAGCCAAGTTTTGTTGGAAAAAAAATTTCGAGGTTAGTATTCCATCGAAATCGACTTTGCATGTTATCAGATGAAAATATCATCATGTCAGTACCAGGAAATTTCTTTGACTTCTGGGCTAGAACAGCTATGGTATTTTCTAATACTGACCCTATAGATATATCATGTAGCTCAACATACCCTGCAGTTATATATGACGCTGTACAAAACAATAGTGGACTAGTTTTATTTACACCAAATCAACAATTCCTTTTAACAACAGACAGTGATATTTTAAACCCTACTACTGTTAAGATAAATGCGTTAGCTACATATAATTATAACTTTAGAACTAACCCTATAAATTTAGGTACTACTATTGGTTTCTTAGATAACGCTGGTAAATACACTCGTTTCTTTGAAATGGTTAATGTTAGACGAGAAGGTGATCCACAACTAGTCGAACAGAGTAAAGTTGTTAATAAACTATTTGAGGATGATCTAAACCTAATATCTAACTCTCGAGAAAACGGGGTCATATTTTTCAGCGAAAAAAATCAGCCCATTTTATACGGCTTCCGTTACTTTAATGACTCTGAAAAACGAATGCAGCAAGCATGGTTTACTTGGGAATTACAAGGAAACGTACAATATCATTGTGTCTTAGATGACTCTGTATATGCAGTAATAAGAGAAGGTAGCAAGGATGTACTACAAAGGTTTGATATACAAACTGAATCTACTTCACGTACCGTTACCGATGATTTTGATACAGCTGATACAGAAGATGATATCACCTATAGAATACATTTAGATAATAGTACAGTTATACAATCTGGTAGCTTATCATACTCTACAACTACTAAAAAAACTACTTTTACTAAGCCAAATGGCTTTAATTCCAGTACAAAACAACTTGCTGTATATGTTCATAGTACAGGAAATGAAGTTGGTAGATATTCTACAGCTGCAGTTAACGGTGGTAACATAGAAGTTGATGGTGATTGGACTGGACAAGCCTTAGTTGTAGGTTATTTGTTTGATATGGAAGTAGAATTTCCTACTATACATGTAACTAGACAACAAGGAGAGTCATATAGGTCCGATACTAGAGGTTCTTTAGTACTACATAGGGTTAAATTAAGCCTTGGTAACGCTGGTTTATATGAAACATTATTAGAACGTCAAGGTAAAAATGACTATACAGAGGTATATGAACCTGTATATGCTAACCTTTACAACGCTAACCAAGTTGCTATACAATCTGAATCAATAAGAACTATCCCAGTATATGATAGAAATACAAATACTGTATTAACACTTAAATCTACCCATCCATCCCCCGCTACTTTACAATCTATGACATGGGAGGGTGACTACACCTCTAAATACTACCAACGTGTCTAAATACATTCACCCAATTACAGTTAAGGCTGCTTTAGAAGTAGCCTCTAACTTACTTCCTGCTGATTATAGGGAGGTTACTGAAGGACATGGTGCTGATCCATTTAAATATTTACTACTAGAAGCTGCTAAAGCTGAATGTGTTTACTTCTCTTCGCCTAGCGGCAGGACTGCTGGTATGGCTGGAGTAGAAACAGATGGTAGAATATGGATGTTATGCACTGATGTTATCAAAGACCATCCCACTAAATTTGCAAGAGAAGCTAAACGCTATGTCGATAGCAGAGAAGAGAAGCTTCTATGGAATGTAGTGGATAAAAGAAATAAAGTCCACTTAAAACTTCTCAAATTTTTAGGCTTTAAATTCCTACGGGAACTTAATTACGGTCCTAACCAATTGCCCTTTATCGAGTTTTGCCGTGTGCGCAGGAGCAGCCGCTGCTAGAGCAGCCAACGCAAACGCTAGAAGACAGTACCAATATGCGATTAAAAAACGTGAGCGGAAGCATATGCAGAAGCTTAGTATTTATAATCAATCTAAGGTACAGTTTGAAAGAGCGTATTCAAATATTCACCAAGGTTTAAATGCCTCTTATAGTAGAGCACAAACCAAATTAAATCAAGTTAGAGAAAAGACTTGGACTGAAAACCAAGGAGCATTAATGAAGCTCATGCAAAATAGTAAGTTTGGTGACTTACTTGCATCTGGTAGATCAGGAAGATCTATTGCTAGAATGGGAGTATTAGAAGCTGGAGCTTTAGGTAGATTCTATGCACAAAAGCAAAAGAATTTAACTAATGCACAATATGCATTTGCTGAAGGTACTAAGTTATCTAGACAAAGAGCTGCTAATGCTCAAGAGAAAGAGTTTGCTAAAGTAGCATTCAATCCAACTGAAGATGTTGCACCTCCAGTACCTGTTATGCAGAATGTTGGTATGGCATTCTTAGGGGATATGTTAGGACTTGCTAGTACTGTATCTGGCTTTATGCCAACCAATTGAGGTAAATTATGGCTAGTAAAAGTGAATACGATACCTTTGACTATCTCAAACCTGCAGATTATCTACCTGGTCTAAAGCAACGTTACGAGGAAATGAACCAAGGGTTCGAGGATGCTGAACAAGTAGCAAAATTAAATGATCGTCAGCGTGTTGCTAATGCTGAGATCATGGGTAAAGTTATTAATAATGCTGAAAAGTTTTCTAAGAGTGCAGCGAAAGTATTTAAAAAACAAAGAGATGAGGCTCAGAGAGTATATAAAAATGAAGCTTTTGGTATCCAACAAAAGATTGGTGCAACCCAATCTGATATGGCTGCCTGGAAAAGAGATAGAGAAGCATTAGGTGAAGACCATTCTACAGCCCAATACTTAGCTTATAAAGCTACCGAAGCTGGTCATGCTGACTTAGCTGCTGAACTTCAAAATCTAACTGGATGGAGAGCTCAGATACAAGAGGAGACTTTTGCTAAAAGATGGGCTAATGATTGGGAAGGAAACTTTTGGGATCCTGAAAAAGGTATTCTATCTAAAAATGAGAATGGTGAATATAATTATAGCATTACTCTTAAAGGAGATGATGGTCAACCTGATAGAGTTGTAAGTTGGGAGAATGCTACACAGGCTGAAAAAGGACAGTTAATTGAACACTATAATGTTCAGACTGGATTTAATGGAGTCAGTCATTATCGTAAAGAATTTGCTACAGATACTTTTTGGACTAAACATCAAAATAATGTAAATAAAGTACTTGAAGGTGAACGTACAAAAGCATTAGAAGTACAAGCTAAAGAAAGAGTAGACTTCTATAAATCTACTATTATTGAATCTGCTAAAACAGGTAATGGAGATTTAGCTAAGACATTATATGAAATAGAAAATAATGAATTAGCTTGGTTTAAAGGAGATAGAGCTAAAGCTAGAGAATACTTAAAAGGTGTTGTCAAAGAAATGATCATTGATGGAGACATTGATCCATCTGATGCTACATTAGAAGGTTTTACATTTCTCCATAAAGGTACCAACACAGAAAAAGGTATAGACTTTTTTAAAGAGTATGAAGATTGGGGTGATATGGTCAGAGATGCCCTTATCACTAAGAAGCAAGAACAGAATAAAGAAGTTCAAGGATATAATATAAATTTTGTTGAAACTACAAAATCTAAATTAGAAGAAGAAAATCTACCTTTAAATGAACAGACTTTAGCTCAATTAACAGAACAATATAGACAAGGTTATTTTGCTAAGTTTGGAGAGTTTCCTGCTACTATACCTCCAGACTTATTAAACATGGTAACGGTTGAAGATGTAGCAGATCAAGAGATAGTAAGTATTTTAGAAGATAAAAAGTCAAGAGGTTTACCAATTACATACGAAGATTACGCTAATATTGAAGATGATAAGTTAAGAAAAAAATGGTTTGATTATAGTCAAACAGCAGCAGGTGAAGGTGTAAGTGAAAAAGCAAAAGCCTATAGAGATAAAAGAGTAAATCCATTAGTACAAGAAGTTTTAAATACTTCATTAGGTCATTATGATCATAAGAATTTAGAACATATTGATATGATAGCAAAGGCTACTGCAAGATTTAATGAATTATATATTGATAAGGTTGATGAGTATAAGCCAGGTGATCCAGCTTTAATGACAGATATAATGAAGACACTGGAATCAGATATTAAAGCTTGGACACAATTACCTCCACCAGCTCCAACTGAAAAAACTTGGGCTAAAGATTTACATAAAGGAAAGACAGCTTTAAATAATGGACTTAAAGAAGGTGTTAGTGCAAGAGAAACACTTTCATCTGATTTACTAGCTGGTAGTGAGAAGTATTATAAAGAGTTAGAGAAATATGCTAATGATCCAGGTAATAGTTCTATACCATCTTATTATCGTGAAATAGCAAATGATTTGAATTTAACTGCATGGGAAGTAGCAAATATGCAATACCGTTCTCAAACTGGTAAGGATCTACCTAAACCTGGTCACCAAACACATATAGAATCGTTAAGTCCTATAGTACGCTATTGGATGACAACGCACCCTAATGGTAAAAAAGCTCTTAGAGCAAAGGTGAAAGAAAAAAACATGGATTACAATACAGTAGGTGTTACTGAAGGTGTTGTAACTGAAGAAACTGCACCTGTATTAGACTCCAATTTTTGGAGTAATTAAATTATGACAGATAGTTACACACAAAATGATTATGATGCTCAAAAGTTAACTAGTTCTTTAGCAGAATTAGAAACAACTATATCAGATCAGGAAACAAGAGATGCCGTTTACAATGAAAGAGAGGCACATGCTGAAGCTGTAGATGCACAATTCGCTGCTGAACAGGAAGACCCTAGAAATAAAGAACAATGGGGTATAGGTGGAGTTGTCAAAGAACTTCAATCTGCTTTTCTTGGTGGTATTCAAGATACAGGATCTTCTATTGTCACAGCTCCTGAAAGAGTATTAGATGCTCTTAATGGAGAGATGGCACAAGAGAATGCTGAAGGTAAATATGACACAGAATGGGATGATTGGTTTACCAATGATGCTAATCCTATTGAAACTAAAACTTGGTGGGGAGGACTTATCAGAAGTGCTACACACTTTGGTACATTAGGTGGTGCTATTGTAGCTGCAGCTCCAGTATTAGGAGTAGGTGCAGGTGCAGTAGGAGCTGGTAGAGCTGTATCTGCTATTGGTGGTGTAATGACTAACCAATGGATGAGAGCCGCTGCAGTCGGTGCTGCTACAGATTTAGTTTCTAAGTACTCACAAGATGCTAATGGTCTCCAAGTATTAAGAGATAGGTTTGGTTTTATAGATACACCATTAACAACAAACGATTGGGATCATCCTGCTGTTAAAACATTTAAAAATGTAGTAGAAGGTATGGGTATTGGTACTTTAACTGATGGCTTATTTATGGTCATGGGTAAAGGTGCTAGAAGAGTTTTACCTGATGGTAGTTCAGTCGATGCTACGGCAGAGGCTGCAGCTAAAGGTCAAGCTAGAAATACAAGTGTTACTACACAGACTATTGAAAAAGGTCAAAAAGAACTTATAGAATCTGGACCTGAGTTCAGAGGACATAAAAATAAACCCCTTGCTGATTCACAGCAGGGATCGCCTACATCAACCGAAAATGTGATGGAGGTAAAACAGGCTCAAAAGAGAATTAGAGGTGAATGGGGAGCCGAAGAGGGGTCTCCTGGCTCTGTTACTACACCATCTAACCTTGAAGCTGCACCTGCAAGTCGTGGTTTAGATGACAAAGCTTTAGATGATGTCTATAGAGCATTGAAAAGTGATGCTGGATATGCAGAAAACAGAGCTTTATTAGAAGCTGGTGGTTTAACTTTAAGAGAAACATCTGGAGATGCTATTGAAGCATTCCATAGAACTGGTTTAGGTAGAGAAGCGATGGATCAATCCCCTGCTGAGTACCTATCAGAGTTCTATGAGAACGCTATGCCTCATTTTGAAGGTATGCCAGAGGAAATGTTAGAGTTTACTACTAAATATGTAGAAGCTGCTGACCTTTTAGTGGGCTCATTATTACGTGAAATACGTGATATGGGTCTAGTTGGTAGGGAAATTGCTGATATTGCCGACCTTGGTGACATTGATGCACCTGCTAAAGCCTTATATGACAAGCTGATTACTACGGTATCGGAGATTAATAGGTCTAAACTAATCCAATCTCCTGAATTTAGGGCTATTGGAATGGAAAATGCAGCCAATCCAGCAGTAGGTAGACGACTTCAGAAAGAATATGTAGACCAAAACATGAGTGTTAGGGTAGGTGAATCGATAGATGCCTTCAGATTAGCCTTTCAAATAGCTGGTGAAGACGCTAGTGACGATTTATTTAAAGGTATCTTTGAAGTAGTATCTATGAACAAAGATATACACAACCTAACCGACTTTGATAACTGGGTAAGAGCAAAATTAAAAGGTGGTGATTTTAATGGTAAGCCTAAGACTGGTGCATTATTAAATGAACTACATAAAGTTATGATTAATAGTGTTCTTAGTGGACCTAAAACTCCAGTAAGAGCTATTATGGGTACATCTACAGCAACCTTCTTACGACCACTAGCTCAAGTAGTTGGTGCTGGTATGAGGTTACCATTTACAGGTGATGTAGCTACATTAAGAGCTTCTATGGCATCAGTTAATGCTATGAGAGAAGCTATCCCAGAAGCATTTGAAGTATTTAAAACTAGATTAAATGCATATTGGGCTGGTGATGTAGCAACAGTTAAGTCACGTTTTATGGAATACAGTAAAGGTGATGAACAATGGGCTGTATATGGTGATTGGGCTGAAAATAGTGGAAGAGCTACAGATGCTGATAAAGCTATCTATAGAACAGCTAACATGGCTAGAGCTTTAAATGATAATAAGTACTTAACTTATTCTACTAAAGTGATGGCTGCAACTGATGATACTTTTGGATATATTTTAGCCCGTGCAAGAGCTAAAGAAAAAGCAGTACGTGAAGCATTGGAAGCAAATACATCTGGAAAATGGATGGATATTGAACCTAATGTACTACGGGATGCTGAAAATAGATTCATGGGTGAAATTCTAGATGCAGATGGTAACATTAAAGATGCTGCTACATTGTTTGCAAAACAAGAAGCTACATTAACGAATGATCTTACAGGATTTGCTGAGGGATTAGATAAAGTATTTAAAGAAACCCCATGGGCTAGACCTTTCTTCTTATTCGCAAGGACGGGAGTTAACGGTCTTGCTTTAACAGCAAAACACACCCCAGGATTAAACTTTCTTGTTAAAGAATTTAATGATATAGCACGTGCAACCCCTGATAATTTATCTAGTGTACAACGGTATGGTATTACTAATGCTGAAGACTTAATGAATGCTAAAGCCTTACAACAAGGTAGATTAGCTATAGGTGGTTCTGTTATAACAATGGCAGGGATGCACTTCATGAATGGTGGTCTTACAGGTAATGGTCCAACAGATAGACAGAAACGTCAAGTTTGGATGGATGCTGGTTATGTACCTAGAAGTATTAATATTGGTGGTGTTTGGGTTAGTTATGATTCATTAGAACCATTTGCTCAAATATTAGCAGGTGTTGCTGATGTTGGAGATCATATGGATCTTATGGGTGAAGAATGGACACAGGATCAATTCCAGAAAATATCAATGGTAGTTGCACAGTCAGCTACAAGTAAATCATATTTAACTGCTTTACAGTCATTTGTTGATTTATTCTCTGGTAAACCTGGACAACAAAATAGAATGATTGCAGCTATACTAAATAACCAAGTACCATTAGCAGGTCTACGGAATGATCTTGGTAAGTTATTTACACCACACATGAAAGAATTAAATTCAGGGTGGTTTGAAGCAATACGAAATAGAAACTTAATGACTGAGAATATCGCTGGTGAAGGTGCATTACCTATTAAGTATGATATGCTTAATGGTCAACCTGTACGTGAATATGACTTTGTGACTAGAATGTTTAATGTATTCAGTCCTGTTCAATTAAACCTAGACCAAGGTCCAGGTAGAAAGTTATTATTTGACAGTGGATATGATTTGAAGATGTCAACGTACTACGGTCCTGACGGAACAGATTTAACAAACAGTCCTCATTTAAGATCTAAATTCCAAAAATATATTGGTGATCAAAACTTAGAATTAGAACTCAATAAATTAGCACAAGATCCTAGAGTGCTTCGTTCCTTAGCACAAATGAATCGTGATAGGGACACTGGTCATAGAGATATAGATCCAAGAAAAGCTTACATGCACAATATCTTGATTGATAGATTATTCAAACAAGCACGTAAAAAAGCTTGGGGTTTAATGAAGAATGATCAAGAGATACAAGCATTAATAGAAAAAGAACGTCAAAAGCAAGCGTTAATCAATAGAAGAAAACAAGAAACATCTGCCCTCCTACAAATGAATAGATAACCACCCATACAAACTTAATAACAAAAAATAATGGCCGCAACATATAAAGATTCACCAAGTGCGGGGGCGGTAAATGGCTCTAATAAAGAGTTTACTTATGACTTCCCCGTCCTACAAACTGAAGATATAAAGGTTGCTCTTAACGGAGTGACACAAGCAACAACTAAATATACGGCATTACTTTCTCCTGCTAAAATAACTTTCAATAATACTAGTGTTGATAGTTCAGTTCAAGAAACTGACGGCTCTCCAAAAGCTGGAGTGAATGTAAGGGTTTATAGAGAAACAACGGTTGGTAAGAATACTGGTGATGAAGATCCTAAAATAGTATTTGCAGCTGGATCTTCTATCCGTGCTGGTGATTTAAACGCCAATACAGAGCAAGCTCTATTTAGTATTCATGAAATACAAGAGCAACCAATCCAAACTGAACAATTAGCTGATGGTGCAGTTAAGAGTGCTAAGATAGAAGATGGAACTATCGTCAATGCTGATGTTAATGCGTCAGCTGCTATAGCTGGTACTAAAATTTCACCTGATTTCGGTTCACAGAATATAGCAACAACGGGTACTGTTAATTCTGTAACTACAACAGAGTTATCAATATTAGATGGTGCTACTGTTAGCACTGCTGAATTGAATATACTTGATGGTGTCACTTCTACTGCAGCAGAATTAAATTTATTAGATGGTGTTACTGCTACAACTGCAGAGATAAATTATGTTGATGGAGTTACATCAAATATACAAACCCAATTAGATGCAAAACAAACCTCTGACGGGGATCTCACAACGCTTGCTGGTATGCAGTCAGGTACTGCATCTATTCTTGCAAGTGGTACGACTCTTACCTCGACTCTTGCAGAACTTAACCTGTTGGATGGCAAGAGTATTGTCACAGCAGTTAGCGGTAGTTCTACTGACGTACAGTTACCGACTGCAAAAGCCGTTAACGATCAGATAGTTAACTTATTAAACGATACTGGTGGTTTTAAACCAATAGATAATGAGGTATCTTTCCCGACTACTAACCCTGATCCTGATGATGGTGCAGGTACTATTGTATCTATTGCAGATGCAGGTGGTCTAAAAGTTGCTGATGGTAGTGGATCTGGAGATTATGCTGGTACAGCTGGTAACTCAATTGGAGCTACAACTACAGCTGGTGTAGCAGTAACAATTACAGGTATAGATACAACTCTTAGAGGTACAACTATAGCTGCTGGTAAGGGTATGTTGGTACAAACAACAAGTACATTAAATACATATACCTACCATAGACTAATAGTAGATGAAGCTGGAGTAGCTAATGCTCAGACACTTGTAACTGACTTTAATCAGAGATATCAAGTAGCTGGAAGTACACCTTCACAACAACCTGACGGTACTGCTTTAGTAGAAGGTGATCTTTGGTTTGATACTGGTGCAGACACCATGAAGGTGTATGACGGATCTAATTATGCAGCTGTTACATCAGTTGGAGATTATAAATTATTAACAGTAGTTCCTGATGGAGCTACATCTGGTACACCTGATTATACTAATGTAAGTTTTGACCTAAGAGATGGAGGTAGTGCAGCAAGTATTACATCCGTTGGACAGCTTCTAGTTAGTGTAAATGGTGTCTTACAGAAACCTAACTCCACTTCTTGGAGTGCTAGTAATGAAGGTTTCCATTTAGAAGGTAGTAATGGTATTAAATTCTGCACAGCACCAGGTTCAGGAGCTAGTGTATTTGTAACACAAATTGGTACTGCTACAGCAGTTAATGTACCTGCTACTAATAGTATAGTTGAAGCAGCAATACAGACAAATCAAGTTAGTGAAGAGAAATTAAAAGTAAGTAATAATCCTACTAATGGTTATTTATTATCAGCTCAATCAGGTAATGATGGTGGTTTAACTTGGGTAGCGGCACCTTCGGGTACTACAAATCTAAGTGCTACTGCTAATGGAACATCATTAACTGTTGAATCATCTACAGGTACTAACGTAGCTTTACCTGCAGCAACTACATCCGCATGGGGTGTAATGAGTGATGATGATAAGACTAGATTAGATGGTATGGCAGATTCTGCTAATAACTATGTACACCCTAACCACTCTGGAGATGTAACATCTTCTGCAGATGGAGCTACAACAATTGCAAATGATGCAGTTACAGCAGCTAAGACAGATATATCTATAGTAGCTGGTGATCTAATCTATGGTAACGGTACTGATAGCTGGACACGATTAGCTAAAAGTACAGCTGGTAAAGTCCTTACAATGAATACAGGTGCTACGGCTCCTGAGTGGGCTGATGCAGCTGGTGGAGGAGCTGTTGGTGGTGGTACTGATAAAATCTTTATAGAGAATGGTCAGACAGTTACTACTAACTATACTATAGGTACCGAATTTGGTGCAGCATGTAATGCTTTATCTGCAGGACCAAT
>CETC01070443.1_pt1 | contig 12013 bp, 25 predicted proteins | sample 326911 | NCBI WGS metagenome assembly CETC01 (sample SAMEA2622694, study PRJEB7988) | marine metagenome | isolation source: saline water (ENVO:00002010), including | reverse complement strand
TTTGGGTTGGAATAAACCCCTGCTCCTTAATTTTTGGGAGCCTCTCCCTGATAAGTTCAATTTCCTTCATCTCTTCCTTCCAAAAATTGATTATATAAAACTACTACTTTTCTTTTCGCGAGTTTCTGTCTGCTTGCACTTCGGCACGAAGCTCTTTGCAGCACACAACGACCTGTTGCAACTTCTTACGAAGTCTAGCACCTGCCGCATCGACACCACGGTCATGCTTTTCAGCATCCTTCTCCGCCTCGCAAAGACATTCTACAATTTTCTTTAAATTCTCTGATGCACTCATTTAAATTCTCCTTCTGCTCTTTCCCGAGCATAATAAATAGTGCGCGAAAAAGAAAAAGAGCAAAAAGAGCACTCAGATGATGATTACGAAACCAACTCAAGATCTCGCTCAGAAAAGCTCACCTTGTAGTGCGGCTCTGGCTCGCCGAGCCAATCGATGTGACAGTAAGAACCAGACGAGGTAACAAGACCAACCTTGCCAGCGAAACCTTGTCGGTTAGCTCGCTTGTTGTCTTTCCCTCGAACTAGGCATCCGACTGGAAACTTAGGCTCGGGACGCTTCAAGGCATGGAGCCATTGTGTGCAGTTGTCACGGAAGGAGCCAGCGTAGTAATCAGTGTGAGGATCGCTGACATCGCCAACAGAACGAATATGCCAGTTGCTGGCTTCATACTCGTCTTCAGAACCCCACTTCTTACTTGCGTAGAAAGAGCCGACATAACCATCGACTTCGACATAGAACCGACCACGACCATCGATCTCGTCTGGTCGCTCGATTTTAGTGCCGAGGTATTTTTCGATTTTCTTGATTGCTTTATTGAGTTCCATAAGTGGTGCTCCTTTGTGAAAAATCCTTCTTACATGATTATAGTCTCACATTTAGGGGCATTTGTCAAGTATTTTATCGATAAATATAAATTATTTTTTTCTTATGTCTCGGCTTCGGATGCGGACGATACTTGTAAACCACTTTAGTCTTAGTCCTGTAGACATAACGAGGGACGTGCTTTACATGAGTTCTGTATACCACGCGCTCTTTTATTACGGGACGGGTTTTATAGTGGTGAACCTTGACAGTGCATCCAGTGAGAGCCAAGGACAAAAGAAGCAGAACTATAAGTCTCTTCATCTTATCACCTCTCATATGTTAGACGAGAAGATATAAATAATATTCAATCAAGCTCCTTGTTGGAACGATCCACTAGCCATTGTTAACGCATACCACATATTAGAACCACCTACGCCGCCCCATACGACTTGCAAAATACCACCCTGCAAATTTACATGACCAGCGCCGCCCATATTCCATGCACACTTGCCAAAAGATATCTTTAGATCGTTTGAGGCATTATAACCATTTGTGACAATCCATTTTGTTTCGCCATGGGTCGAGCCATCTGCAACACTACCAGTCAAGTCGCCGGTCAAATTACTAACAAATGTAAGGGGCTTATCCAGAGAAATTGTCTGACTGGTTCCGGCACCAACGGATTCGTTCCCCATGATGATTTGCTTGGCAGCAGTCAATGCTCCGGGGATTGACGTGTTCGCTGATCCATCGAATGTGATAGCGGGATTTCCTGAATTATCTCGAATGTCGTTTCCTCTGACTCGGATATCCCCATTAACATCAAATTTGTGAGAAGGACTGTCTGTTCCAATCCCAACTTTGTCGGTGCCAGCATTGACAAATAATAGATTCTCATCGCTGTCCCCTTCGATTCGAGTATCTTTATCTGCACCAGAATCGTTAACAGTTACCGTGCCATCTATATTTGCGTTATCGCCATATGTTGAAGCCATTATTTAAAAACCCTCTCTTTAGCTGTCTTAAATAGTGAAGGAAGGAAAGATTTCTTCAATTTTAGAAGTCTATCAAATTTTACTTTTTGTCTTGAATCAACATATAGGTTTGTTGGCTTTTTAATTTCGCCATCTATTAGTTGTTCACTAAAATCATAGAACTTTGATTTCACGTTTTTCTTAGGTGGTGCTCCGGATGCCACCGATGCAGCCGCAAGAAATACAATTACAAAAAATATAAACTTAGTTATCACCTTCTTCATTCATTTCAGACCTCTTTAATTTCTTAATTGTCTTTTCATAAGACATATTCCTAACTAGTTCTGAAAGTTCAGAAGTGAACCTTTCGGTAAGGTCTCCTCTACTTCTTTTTGCGGAATCCTTAATACAGGTTTTCAAATGAACGACGGCGCGTTCAGAATTAACGTAATATTCAACCATTTTGGTTACGCACGATACTGAAGCTGATATCATAGATCTACAGGTGTGGCGAAATAAGAATGTTTGACCTTGGCGATTATTGACAAAAATAACTGCTTCGACCTTGGCGTCTGTTTTGCTTTTTTTACGCCAAAATTTATTCAAGTCTACTGTCACAAGAAAGTCTTGAAGGGTGATATTCTCTAATGAGACGTATTCTTTTTTTAGAGTATGTAGAATTGATCCAAAAAGAGCATCGACGATCCCCCGACCCTCGCCCTTAATTGGATATTTCTTATCCCCAAGGGACAAAAGACAGTCAACCTTCGTGGAATCGTTAACTAGATCTTCGCTAATATCTAGTTTGTTGATTGCAACCTTGATATAGGAGCCTTCAAGGACCTCTCGTATAAGAGTATCAATGTCTGCTTGTATAAGTTCTTGTGGAGTTGAATTGATGTTAGACATTTGGATACATACCGTCTTAGTAATTAGAATGAAATACGCTTTAATGCTCTTGCATCAATTATAGTTTCACGACTATCTGGTGTCCAACAAACAGAACAGGAAGTAAATGCCTTTTCATACACGTTCGATGGAAAATACTCCACCAAAACAACAACTCCAATTTCATGCTTTGGTGGTGCCCCACAAATTTCAACTAAGTCGCCTATTTGGAGACTATGAGGGTTCGTGCGCGTATCATGTTTTGACTCTCTCAAATTTCTCTCTCCACTTATATGCAATATATCTGATTATATCAAATACATATGAAATTGCAAGCACAGGAATCATTATAACTATGACAATAGCCAATACAAACTGAGCAATGAAAACCTTTGCCATTAAAAAACTAGCCAAAAAGACTAAAAGAAAAATGCCGGTTAAATTCTCCCACATGATTATCACCTCGCTAGACCTATAGGTCGTTAAAGGTAAGTAGTGCCTTAAATCAGTGACAGAATATTGCGAAAAATGCAGCATTGAAGCGTTGCTTCGCGGAACAGTGTGGATTTTAAGCTCGAAAAACCACGAAAATAAAAATTTTTTTTCTTATAAAACCATGATTATGGAGACTAATTACATTTATTGCTCGGCATCTTTATCGGACTTCGTAGGACGAGCTAGTTCCTCCATCAACGAGGTAATAATAACCTCCGAGACAACTATTTTTTGCACGGCATCCTCTAGAGCTTCGGATAGTTGTCTGTTTTCTCGATGCTCAATAAGGTATAGGAAGGTGCCTAGACCAAGAGCAATCCAAAGGCTCTCAATAATCCCCATCGTGCTCCCTCAAATACTCCATCATATCCCATTTACGCAACGATGCTCGTCTTACTTGGCGCGATACCTTTTGGATGAAGGTAATTCCGTCAAGATGGTCAATCTCATGTTGGATGCAGACGGACAAAAGACCATCGGCTTCAAACCTAATCTCTTCACCTTGTAGATTTTGCGCCTTTACTTCGATTTGCTTGTGTCTCCCGACAGGCAACACGAGCCCCGGAAAGGATAGGCACCCTTCCTCCCACTGAACGCGCCCGTGTGAATCAACTATCTCGGGGTTAACGAGATATTTAATATCATCTTGGTGATTTGAGCAATCGACAGTGATAATGCGCTCATGTCGATTAACTTGGGGTGCTGCCAAACCGACGCCCCCAGCAGAATACATTGTTTTACCCATGTCGAGAGCGAGTTCAGACAGGTTTTGGTCAAACTTCTCAACTCGGTCGCATGCTTGATTGAGACATTCGTCACCATAGAGCATAATTCGCATCCATGGTGCCCAGATAATGTCATTATCGACTTTTTTACTTTCCATTCGCGCCTCTAAAAATTTTTTTACAGATAAATGCCCTATTCATTCTCAAAATCCCTAGTGGCTTTCTTCCATTTATGAATAATCGGTGTCATTTCAAGAGCCATAAGAATTCCGTAGTATGCAGGAGTCATTCCCTCGGGCAAATCCCAAATAAATGGGATAAACCAAGGGAAAAGGTAGATTCCAAAGGCAATACAAAAAGCAATTACAATCAGGAGAACCTCAAAGCGCGTAAAGTCAGCACCTTCCTTGGTTCTTTGGATCCATGACTCCAATTCTTCATTGTTGCTTTGTTTCTTCATCTCTCAACTCCCTACAGGAGAACCATCGCTATAGAAAATACTACAATTCCCACAGCGGCAGTAATCTTAAAGAATCGGACGTCGTCGTTATCAAAATACTTGTTCATTTTTAATCCTTTTGTTTATAAACCAGCCGTTAGAAGATATACCAGCCGGATCGTTGTTACTATTGCGATGCCATACCCAAACTAAGTTATGGACATCTCCATTCATAAGGGCGACTTGATGCAATCCATGTTTATAGGATAAAACCAAGCCGCCCTTATATGGTCCATCTTGTGTAATCACACGACCAACTTGCGCCGCTCTATGCTTTTCTATCCATTCAGCAGAGATATTTTCTTCTTCTATCTCTAATGGACGTCCATAAGCACTATGAAGCGCATTTTTGGTCATGGATACACAATCCTTGTAAGGTGATCACCGCGCACAAGCGCCGCGATTGCCTCTCTACGGACGTTTTGCGTCTCAAGGTGGACAAGGCAAGGCTCAGTATCGGGCGGACCCGCGAAGACCTTACTTTTGCCATTTTTTAAAATCACTGTCCAGATGATAGACATCTTATACCCCCATACAAGAACGGAATGCAATAACGAGTGCCAAAACCATGAACACCTCGGCTCGCGTTACCGTCTTATTTAGGCGCGTGACGCGCATCAAACTTTGCCACTTCTCTTTCATCATACTCTCCTTTAAAGTCGCTTTACTTGGCGAAAAAGCTGCTCTGCTTCTGATCGGCAAGATACGGGCACCACGTCGTTTGTGATGGACGTATCATACGTCACAGTGTAATCTAGAGGCGTTAAAGATGCTACCTTGATAACAGCCGCCTCTGGAATAGCACTACGTTGTGTCATCGCCATGCTGACACCATACCCGTTATTGAAAGCCCATACCATGCGCTTTACCTGCGGACCATCGACCTTTTCTACAAGGTAGGATTGGTCTAGGTCTTTATACTCCTCTAGTAAATTCATATTAATATCCTTTTCAATTAGCCATGTGTGAAATAGCCAACTTGTATCGCCCATTATACACTATCTGAAAGTTTATGTAAAGTGTTAACATAGTTTGTTACACGTTTTTTATTTTTCATATCGGTTTCATCAAAAATGACGCCGGTATCTGGGTCCTCTGAAAGCCTCGGGTCTGGCGCAAGCCTTGTTGGCGTATTGGTCTTGAGCCATTCTTCCATAAGCGCTTCTTCCTCTTCTCGTGTTAAACTTCTAGCCATACTATTCACCTCCTAGTTTGTTTTTAGTATGTTCACTCTCATCATTAGCCACGCCTAGAATGGCATAGCCGCAAATGTCTTTCCATGGGCTCTCTCCAAAAGCATCCTTCTGGTTTGCGAGCCTAAACAGCTTGTCAATCACTCGCGTGATTGCTAGCGCATCTCGATATTGGTCGGGTTTTACCCCTTCTGGATATAGGACCTCCAAGATCCTACACGCCTGCCCGAATGAATCACCGTAAGCGGTGTTTTTCTCGGCACATAGTTTGCCAATTGTTTGACCAATTAGCTCATAATCAATTTTGGACGCCATTTGTCCCTCCTATTAGTTAATCTCTGCGGCGCTGAATAGAAGCTCGCCTGTCCATGCGTCATGTTGCACTTCAATCATGCCTCTAAGGTATCCGTCTAGGAGTGCTTGATGCATCTCCTTCTGGGCAGTAGTCTCTGCGAGGTCTACCCTGTGCTTTAAACGCATCGCGTTAAAGTCCGGTAAAACTGGTAAATTAATTTTTACGTCTTCGATCATTTTATAGCCTTTTTAGCTTATTGAGAAAGTCTTGAACCTCGGATGGGTTCACGGGTCGGATTACGTCACTAGTGATGTCGGTTTTGTAGTGAAGTTTGCCATCCTTCAATACTGCAAACTCTGGATCTCCATAGGTCATCTGATTACACGCTAGGGAGCCACCGTAGCCATTGGGAAAGGTCCACTGAATATGCTCTTGTTCGATATCTCGTCGAAGTGTGCTAACGTGGTCTACTTCAATCTCGATGAAATCTCCAAGCCCTACGAAATAATTGTCTCTCATGTTCTCTCCAAAGTCAAAAGTCTCAAAAAATGGTCCGCGTGTTGAACGTGCATATGGACGGCAGGCAGGTCTACTAGGGGGGGAGTGGGAGATAGATTCCGGGTATACCCCCATACCCCCATGGGGGGGTGGCCGGGGGGGGTGCCCCCCCCTTTGCTTACTCTGCTTGCTTCTCTTCTCTCTCTTTACCTACACGCACTAGCCCTTCGTTAATCATCCATGAAGCAGTTCGACCATAGTGTCCTTGCAATGACCACACAATGCCTGTGTCCACGAGGTGCTGGAAGAACTCAACCTGCTCTTCCTCTTCCATCTGTCCACTCTCATATCTACTTATACCATCTACCGTGTTCATTGTCAACCTCTTTTTAAAGTTTTCTTTTCTTTACCCTCGACCATATCTTAGTCAACAGCAATAACCTTTTCATTAGTCTTGAAGTAAGGGTTCTTAGCGTTGTAGCTATCAGTCATCCACATGCGCTGCACTCGACTAGCCTTTGGCTTGGGAGCACACATGTCAGTCAGGACGATGTGCCCATCAAACTTACCCTTGTTCACATAGTCAGTCGGAGCCTCAAAGCAGGTGCCTCCGTAGAGCACTCGTTCCCACTTCTTCTTCTCTCCCTTCTTCCAGACGTAGACCTTATCCTCAGCCACCTCAGTATCGAAGGGGATGACCGTGAACTCTGCCAGTTCGGAGAGCTTATTTAGCTCACTGAAGAAGGCTGCTAGCATCGTATCGCTAACCGACCCACTCTGGTCGATGCTGACGGCGATGTTAGCCGTTCGATTGACCTTGCGTCCGGGGTGAATGTAAGCGTAGCGACGGTTAACACGCTTGACCGTGCTGCTCTTATGTGCTCTGGTAGAGGTCTTAACGAAGTATCGAAGCACCTTCTTCCAGTCCACCTTGGGAGTGAGCTTTTCAATAATATCTTTTCTTACCTCGCCCGAAACCGAGCCAAAGCCTTTCTTGGTTCCCTCTTGGACAGCATCCTTGAGGTGTTCCTTGAGACGCTCCTTGGCAATCTCCTGAGTAGCAGGATCAAGCTCACCGCCCTCACTCCACTCATCGTGGCTATCGAAGTTAGCGCCAGAGCCCTCTTCCAACCCCTCGTTTCCATTGGGTTTTCCGCCACTCTGACCCTCGCCGGGTTCTCCTCCGGGCTCACCGGGCTCGCCTTTGCCACCCTCGGGATCCGACTCATTCTCGTCGCGAAGGTTTTTTCGGTAGTTCACATACCACTCACCAGTCTTCCCATGGGGATACTCAGCGAACGGACCAACACCGGGAATGCAGCATCCGTCAGGCAGATTAGCAGCACCGATGATATCGTTGATAGCGAGGTCAGCACAGATGTTCCACTCTTTGGGATCCACATTGTCAGGCTTACGCTCAGTGACGTGCTGGAAAATGCAGTGGTAGAACTCGTGAATCAGGACACCCTTTCGCTGGGCATCCGTAAGTCCCTGAAAGAACTCAGGATTATAGAGCATCTCGAACTGGGCAGTCTCAGGGTTAACCCGGACACCGGCAGTCGGAAGCGCTTTGCTGGACCGTTTGTCCATCTTACGCGACAACTCAGCGAAGAAAGGCTCATCGCGGAGCAGGCGGGTAACGTGCATGTTCAAGTCAAAAGTCATGTTCTCTCAGAACCTCCTTACATTGTCATTACACCATAAATAGGCTGTAATGTCAAGGAAAAAGCGACAAGGGGAAGTCTTTTTTTTTCTTCCCCTCGCCACCCGACTTAGGCGTTATCGCCAACCAGCAGCTTGGTGAGGTGGTCACCAACCTTGGTCCCGCCAACCACACACCCATGGAGCTTGATTGTGGCGTCCTTATCGGCGCTAGCAACCGTGTTCCAGAGCTTCATGGCAGCTTCACCGGGAATCGCGATGAAGTAGGCACCCAGAGCTTCAAGCTCGGACTCCTCAAGACCAGCCTCGATTCGACCCGAAGCGCCAACCTTCTCAATCAGAGCACAGTGCTCATTCATGGTGAAGTCAGCAGTCTTTTCGACCTTACCAGCGAGGATGTCCTCGACAGTCACCTGACGTTCCCAATTCTTGGCGAAGTCAGTGAAGGCGACAGCAGCCTCAAACCCAACGAAGCCAGTAGCCACGTTGAAGAGCAGACCGAACTCCGGAGTCTCACCGAAGAGATTACCCTTGGCAACCGTCTGCGAGAAGCGGTCCCAGCTACGACGCGAAGGATACTTCTTGTTAGGCTCGAAAGCCTCCTTGTGCTCAAGGTGACCACGGTTCTGGTTGATGAAGTCCCAAACGACCTCTTCAACATTGCCCTTGCCCCAATCGAGCCAGTCTTCGACCGTAGGCTCAATGTCGTAGACCGTCCAGCGGTCAAGTTCAGCCGGGTCCATTTCCCCTACCTGATACTCAGCACCATGCTCACCACCGTTAACGGCAGCGAAGATCTGAGTGCCCTCGTGGAGACAGTGACCATTCAGCTTTCGCGAATCGGTCAACTCGAAGATGCCCTGTCGGACCTCTGGAGTAGCTCGGTCAACCTCATCCAAGAAGAGGACCACAGGCGCGTCACACGCAGCCTTGAACCAATCAGGAGGATTGAAGGTAGTGGTTCCGCGAGCCTCATCGATGACGGGCAGACCAACAAGGTCACCTTCGGTCATCTGCGAAGCACGACGCTCAACGACGGGCAAGCCCACCGTGTTAGCGAATTGGTAAACCACGCAAGATTTACCAATACCGTGGCGACCCCGCAACATGACGGGATACCGTGCGTCCGCTACCAGCGGAGCCACAGTGTTGAAGGTTTTAAAATCAATTGCCATAGTCGGAACCTCCCGGTCTTGAGCAGGGAACCATTTCCCTCTCTCTCTCTTACATACACATTACACCATAAATAGAATCAAATGTCAAGTAAAATCGACATCTTTTTTCATTTTATTTTGTGTTGTAAGTCCTTGATTTCATTACGGATTTAGATAAAGTGCTAAGGATTCCCAACTTTCCCTAGCTAAGTGCAGCCTAATAATTCCTCTCGCTAGGTTTCCAATCGGTCCCCAAACACGGTCTTCAGAATCACGCTTACGCAACCACGCGACGGCTTACTGCTCGTAAGACTTACCCACCGTCTCTCTGGTCTGCACTCCCCACTGTAACTGCTTGATTTTATTATGTTTTTTGTTAGGTTAAGCAGGGGGGGAATCGAACGCCCCAAGCAAGATGTCTGACGGCGACAACCGCCCACTATCCTTACTGCCCAAGCCCACAGGATTGTCGTCCTGTTGCTTCTAACTGCTTGATTTCATTATGTTTTTTAGGGGTATTATTATTGCTGCTTACCTAGCGTGGGGGCGAATCACATCACTACCGCTTCCCCGTTTCCCTCACCGCAGCGAATAGGCTAACCGGGTCATCTTTTGAAGCGGCAAGTCTCTCATCCCTTTTCATACCGAGAGCACGCCCATGTTATCGCATTTTTTCTGACAGCCTCCTTGGCTCGGGCGGGAAGTCTCTCTCCCCTCACCCTTCATATACATCATAGCATACTGAGCGTAGAAGTCAAGCAAAATCGACATTTATTTTCGGTTTCATGTCGTTTTTTTTCTGCTTGACAAACGGGGCAAAGTGTGCATGGGGAATACACCGCTTGACATCTACGTCACACCCATATATAAGGACTTACCACCTTTTCCCCACTCATCCCCCACCTTATACCACTTCGTCCCACAACAAACCATATTATCCTTGTAACCTAGTAGATCCTCTTACACATACACCTAATTGTTACACCTTCTTTTCCATGCTTCCCCTATAGCTCTACCAATAACTTGCATCTCTTCTGGGGTGAATACGTCTCCCTTAGCTTTGTTACATGCAAAGCAACAGAACACAATATTATCTTCTTCGTATCCTCTCTCTGGATCAAGTCTATCTATCCCTAGAGCAGAGAGAGGTCTACCTGTTTGTGTCTTGAGTCCTACTTCTTTTATTTTTGTTTCTGGGATATCACAATAAAAGCATCTCCTCTCTCTTGTCTTACACCAGTAAAGAAACTCATGCTCTGTCATAAGAAGTTCGGGTGAAGGTTTATTTTTTCTTACCTTCTTTGAGTTCACGCCAATGTTATACCAGCGTTGACAGTCCATACATTTTTTCATCTTGCCCGAAGGGTATCTCAATGCTATGCACTCTGTCTTGCAATTGGGACAACTCCATATGCCCTCGCTTTTTACTTCCATAATACTTGCACTCCCATGATAGCCATAGCCAACGCTGTGCATACTAGAGTCTTCGGCGTGAACATTGACTCATGCAAGAACCACCACGTTAGTAGTGGGAAGGTAAGGTAAGACGTAGCAAACCCCACGTATCTTGACGACCATGCGCTTCCTGTCTCTGTGTAGATGTTCTTTGTCGCATACCAGAACGCAATACTGATGGGTATAGAAAAGATTAAAGCCGTGATGATTGGCTTGTCCTTCCACCACTCCCATACGAGTTGCGAATTAAGCTGGAACCATACTGCTATCTGTCCTACTATAAATAATAATGTCCCCCATACCAATCCGTTACTCATCCCTAGCCTCCGGACAATACGGGGCTCATGAATCCGCTTCTGTTATCAAATACCACCACTGCTGAAGGGAAGGGTGCTGCGTGCTTAGAGTCACCGAATTTTAATCTTCCTTTGATAAGTCTCACCTCTGTTGCTCGCATGATATAGTCGTGCCAGTAGCGCGTATCAGTGCGAGACGGCACCAAGCAGACGACCACGGTGTCGGGCTTCTGCGATTCTTCGTAAGCCTTTTTAATCCATGTTTTAATGTCTCGTCCATAAGGTGGATTCATAAAGACAACCTCGCCTCCCCAATCCTGTGCTAGACCGTCGTCTTCAATGGTGTAGTAAAGATCGCACTTCGCGTCTTCTGGTGAGGCGCACGGATCAAGTGTAAACCCGAACTCTGCATCGAGTCGGTCAAAGAAGTCTTGTGGTGTGGACCATGTTTGCGCTTTGGAACTGAATCCCACTGCTCCACTCTCTTTGCTCCATAGTTTAGCTCCCATTGTTGCTCTCCTTTTTGTTTTTTGTTTTATTTTTATTGTTCTCGCTCATTCTTCGTTATAGTCACTCCAAGTTGTTGGTCCTTTCCAATCCTTTTTCCAATGCACTGCTCCAACAGCGTTCCCCATAGGAAAGTTTAATTTCCCTCCGGTTCCATACAAACGAATATGCGCTATCCCTCCATACTCTCGCCCCTCTTTAACAAAACCATAGCCACTGAAATGGTTACGCAATGGAATAAGAAAAACAATATTGTCAGCCAACGTTGCTGCATGCCTCCAGACTGGTCTTAGCTTGCTATAGGGCGGGTTGCTTATAATCCAGTCAACTGGCGTCTTCCAATCAAAGAAATCTTTTCCCTCGTCGATCTCACACCAATCCCAATTGGGCTTGAGGTCGGTAAAGACACCACCTCCCTTGAACGGCTCCAATACCTTTCCAACTGGATTGAATGTGGCAATCATATCTGACGCTGCCCATTGGGGTGTATATACCCGGTCACCTTTTTTATTATTGTCCTCGCTCAATATTCGTTAGCTCCCATTGTTG
>CETC01009587.1_pt1 | contig 12039 bp, 24 predicted proteins | sample 326911 | NCBI WGS metagenome assembly CETC01 (sample SAMEA2622694, study PRJEB7988) | marine metagenome | isolation source: saline water (ENVO:00002010), including | reverse complement strand
AACAATAAAAATATAATCAAAATATGGAATCATAAATTATCCGTTACTGCAAAAGATGCTATGTCTAAAGGATTAAAGGGTAAGGATATTGGTGATTATATTAAACAAAAAGAAGCTGAATTATTTTAGTTCTTCTTAGGATTATGAATACCAGCTTTTTTTAATAACTGGTCGTATGATAAACCTGATTTTGCTTCTTTTACTCTTCTTCTTCTTTCTCTTTCATCATAATACAAATCAAAAGCTTCCTCATCAGAAAGTTCGTCATCATCTAGCAAATAATCTTTAACTTCATCAAGAGACATATAATCAGCAACATCTTCTATATGTGGTGGTTTAAATTTCTGTCTGTCTGGAGCTGGTTTATCAGGATGTTTTTTATTATATTCTTTTTCCCAACCTCGTAAGAATGCATCAAATTGATTTAACATTTTTTCAAATTCTTTATCATTCATATTGGGAGGTAACTTCCAATCAAAAAACTTTTCATCTATTTTATCCCATCGTTTATCCATTTTTTTCTGTAAGTCTTTATCTTTTATACCTTCAGAAATTATACCATCTTTAGCACTAGCTAACTCTTTTATACCCCATTGGCAAAAGTTTACTAATTCTCTATTTTCTGCCTCATCAAGTCCATTAGATATTGCAGTTTCAAGACACTCATCAAGAAATGAAATTAAATTTTCAACGACATTGAGATGTAATAGTTTGTATTTCATAATTGTTACCTCTTTACTATAAATATAAGCAATTATTCCGAAACATCAAACAAATCTAACTGACTAATTTCTGAAGACTTACTTAAATGTTTTTCATAATCGCCACCTAAATCTAAAACTATATCCTTAAGTTCAGCATTTTCTATTTCTAATTTTAGAATTTCAGTTCTTTGTTTTTGGAAATATTTATTACAAGTAACTAAATCTGTTTGTAATTGTGTAATTACTTTTTTTAATTCCTTTTGTTCTGTCATAAACTTTTCCCATTGACTATCTACCCAACGAAATGGGTCGTTATGATTATACTTTGGTTTCCCTTCAACCTTTGGCATTTTACTCATTATTTTTTCTCCAACTTTTATATCCATAAACATTCATACCCAATACAAATAAACTCATTGCTATTTGTGGTGGTGCACTGATTAGAAAAGCATATATCATAAATAAAATATTACCTAATCCCCAAATATAAAAACAATTTATATTTTGTTTAGCGTTTAAATAATATCCCATAAGTATAAAAACAAATCCTAACCATCCTATTCCTTCTATTATAATCATCCGTGTAACTCCAAGTATCGAGCTCTAGCTAATTCTTTAGCTTTAGCTTCTATCATTACATCAACATCGTTCCCGTATGTGTTGATTTTATTTATCACATAATCAGAATGAGCTTGAGGTTTAATCTTCGGGTCCTCAAACTCTTCTGACCTCGATTCAGAATAATGTACAACAGGTTTAACACCTGTAGGCCAAGTTGATAAGGCTACTTCCAGAGCATCTTGTTCTGAAAGACCTCCTGTACAAAACTTGTGATGATGAAAATCAAACACAATAGGTACTCCAGTTCGTTTGTATACACCTTCATATAAGTCTACTACTGAATACATAGAAGCCTTATCATCGTTCTCAACCGTTATTCTTGTCTTTACTGAATCAGGTAATCTAAGATAGTTTTCACACCACCGTTTCATAGCTGATTCCTTATCACCATACGCTCCACCTAAGTGAATGTTTATCTTAGCTTGAGGAGAACGAGGTTGTTCTAACCAATCAAAGATTGTTCCATGGATTGATAAGTCTGTTATACATCTGTCAACAACTCTAGGAGTCGGAGAACATAATACATTGAATTGTCCTGGATGTGATGTTAGTCGTTGTCCTATATCAAGAGCATATCTACCAGTTCTTGATAGTACTTCTTTCATCTCATCAATGTCAGGTAAGTCTTCCATATCAAATTCAGAAGCCCAAGGAACTAAATCCGAAGACAATCTGAAAAACTTAATACCATGTTCTTCATTCCAATGAATTAGTTTTTCTAAATCATAACAATTCTTCAATGATATTTCTGATATGTAATCAAGACCTTTTTCAGTATAAGTTTTCTTGATACAACTACGATTCATTGTAACTCGTTTACCTTTCCCTAAATGAGAAAGTTGCATGTTTTGACAAGCATATCCTAAATTTAAATTCAAATCAATACTCCCTTTCGTGTGTTGAGGTAAGTAAGGACACATAAAACATCCATTACCACAACATCGTTTTCGTTTTATTAAAAATTCTTTACTTAACATAATATACGGAATAAATCATATATGAGTCAAGCTATTTTTTATTTCTTTTAGCTCTTTCAGCTGCTTCAGCTGATGTTTTCTTGGTATGACATTCTGTACATAGAGTTTGTAAATTATCCTCTCTCCAATAATCTAAATCAATCTCATCAAACTTTTTACCTTTTTGTTCCCATAATGGTTTGATGTGGTCTACATGCCATTTTAACTCGTGTTGTCGTGACTTTCTTGGAAATTGTTCTTCACAACCAGCACAATAACCTCTATCTCTTTGCCATAATCGTTTCCTCGCCTCACCAGGATGATACATCAACATATATTCATCAGCACATTCTGAATGCCAGCTTTTTCTTTTATTGATTTCTCCCATTTCATTCTTGATTGGGAATCCACAGAATCTACATTCACCTTTTTCTTCAGTATAGTAATTTGTAGGTTTAGGTGGAACTCTATGATGTTCTAAAAATACCTCAGGTTCTGGTTTCTTATCACCGAAAGTTCGTCTATGTCTTCGTGACCATTTTGATAGTGGCATACATTCTCCTTATTCGTCTTCGTGAGAAAATTTTTTCTTATGTTTTTCTTTTCGTGAATACTTTTTTTTATCATCGTGGACTTTAGTAGTCGTGTTAAGCGGCAAATCTTTCATCAAGTCACGATGAGTTGCCCTTAAAGTGGATAGTTTATTGGGCTTGTTGGGCATCTTCATCTGTTGTTTCATATTTCGTTTTTGTTTTTTATTCTTCTTCTTCATATGTACCTCTGAAGTAATCAGCCATTTCCAATATACCTGAGAAACAAGTAGGGCAGAATGATATGGGTATCATGCCAATAACACCTCTCTGTAAACCACCTTCTTGTTCTGAGAATTTACATTTACATATTGTACAATCAAACATCAGTAGTTCTTTTTCTTTTCCTGTATGTATGTTGATTATCTTAGTCATATTGTTTTAATATCTTTTTAAACTCTGTGATTCCTTTACCACAATTCTTTTCCCAATCATCAGCATTACCATCATCTGATATGTATTTATAACTTACGAAATCTATTCCAAAATTCCTACAAGTTTTTGCTAGTGCATAAGCTTCCATATCAACTACATCATCATATGGAGTCAAATCAGTTGCAAAAGAATCACCTGTATAACAAGTTAGATTCTTTCCTATTGGATTTTTTATATGTGAGAAATCTATCATTGATGGTTCGTTATCAAATGGTGTTTCACCTTTTTTAAATCCTAATGGTTCAGCATTCATATCTCGTTGTATAAATGATGTACAATCAACTAATCCTTTATGTACTTTAGAAGCCGCTGTTCCATAATTGATTACTAAATCAAATCTATCTTTACCATATACTTTAGTTAAAATATTTGTTAATTTATATGTAGCATTAATTTTACCAACACCTGTGTATATTACACAACCTTCATAATCAACTAATTGATTTTGTGTTTCTTGTTTAAGTGCTGATACAACTAATATTCTATTCATAGTGAATTATACTTTCGTGTGGTACATCTAATTTAGCATTTAAGAAATCTAATTCAACCAAGAATAAAGCAGATGTAGGTGTGTATCCAGCTTTCTTCAATACTTCAATAGAACCTTTAGCTGTTCCTCCAGTTGCTAATACATCATCAAATACAAGAACTTTACCTTCACCTTCTTGTACTTCAACAACTGAATCACCATACTCTAATGTATGAGCTACAGCATGTGTTTTACCAGGTAATCTATTTCTCTTACTCCTTAACAACACAACACCTTTACCTAATTGATGTGCTATAATTGAACCTAATATAAATCCTCTTGACTCAACTAAACCAATATAACGAAAATCAAAGTCTCTTATTTTATCCACACAATCTTCAGCCAATACTCTTAACAATTGTCCATCTTTATATATTGGATTCAAATCAAGATAATTGATACCATCTATTGGAAAGTCTTTATACTCTGCTATATATTTTTTATAATCCATATTACTCCATATTACTTATTTTTTTATTTCTAACTTCAAAATATAATTCTGTCTCTAATTCTTTTACTCGTTCCTTTAGTTCAGAAATTTCTTTTTTTAATTTACCATTCTCTGTTAATATGATTCCATATTGTTCTTTATATCCTATTTTATCCATTTTGCATCCCCACTTTTAAATTTATAAATGATACTATTTCTCCAGCTATATTCTTACCTGTAAACTTTTCCATACCTTCAAATCCAGGATTACTATTCACTTCACATATCTTGTAACCACCATTATCAAACAATAAGTCAACACCACTAATGTCTAAGTTCAAAGCTTTACTTGATTCAATTGATAACCATTCTATTTGTTCATTCGTTTCATATGGGAACCCTTGACCACCTCTTGTTAGATTAGCTCTGAAATCATCATCAGTTGATTGTCTCATCATACAGCCTACAACTTTATTATTTACAACCAATACTCTTAAATCTTTACCCCAAGTATCTTTGATAAACTCCTGTACAATAATGTTGTACTTTGGTTTAGTTAGTTCAGCCATAGATAGTAATTGTTTAAATTGTTTTTTAGTTTCTGCTAAAAATACTCCTCTACCATAACTACCACTAATTGTTTTAACGATAGCTGGAAAACCAATATTCTTTTCCACAAACTCTACATCAATAGGATGTTTTAACAACATCGTTTTAGGTATATCTAAATTAGATTCAGCTAATATTTGATGTGAATACAATTTATCTTTTACATTATCTATGGCATCACTTGAGTTGATTACTGGAACTCCCATTCTTTCAAAGTGTCTGATAACTGCTTTGATGTAATAAGTTGTCCCACTACCTGTTCTTGGAAATACAAACTTTGGTAAATCACTTTCTAACCCATTAACCATTATTGACTTTTTGTTTTCTTGATTGACAAATATATCAATAGTGTTAGGGTCAACAAGTTGAATATCAATATCTTGTTTTTGAAATTCTTCAATCAATCTATTGGTTTCATATGCTTCCCAAAATTTGTCCTTGACTAATAACCAACCGAATCTATTCATTACTTATCTGCCAATTCAATTAACTTTAATAATGATAGACAATATACTGCAGTTAATATATAACTTTGACTTGTTGGTGTTCCTTCAACCAACATTGCAATACTACAACATAAGAATGGAACAATGTATAGAAAGTATTTACATACTGACATCAATTTATCCATCCAAGATGGTAACATAGTTATATTCATTTCTTTATCATCATATCTTCTATTGTATTGTTTACTTTTCGCCATAAGGTTTCCTTTCATTATATAATTTATCTTTACTTAATTTTAATTGTACTGGTAGTTCTACGAATAGTAACTTACTTATAATAGGTAACCACCATCCAAGTAGTACTCCATTTACAAACATTATCCAACTAATTGTTTCCATATTCTATCTTACCTCCTTTGGTATTTTTTCCAATATAAATTTGCTATTTCCATTTCACTTTTACTTAAAAGTCTTTCTTCACTATTCCAATATTCTATTCTATCTGATACCCATCTGTATTCAGTATCATCGATACTCATACCTGGACCTTTAGCAGATTCAATCGCTACGAGTAAAGTATTCATTTTAGCAAACATCTTATTCCAAAACTCTCTATGTTCTGATGTCACTCCTTCTGCTTCTAATACATCTACTAATCTACTTCCCTTCATAAGCCCTCCATAGTCCATTACATTTCAACATATCTTCTTTAGACAATTTAGTTAAATTGTTTTCCCTAACATCTGAAATTAAACTCATTACCCAAGACTTATCAGTTTTATTTGTCTCGTGTGGATAACTACGATAAGCTTCATTTATCTTATACTTTAATCTTAACAACTTACCTACTATAGGATTTTCTGTGTGAGCAACCGTTCTTTTAGCTGGTCTCTTTTTTGGTGCTATTGTTGGTTTCATTAATTAACTCCTTTTAATTTTGTTTTCATATTACCTTTCTCATCTTCATATAATTCTCCGTGAAGAACTTTACAATCTAAACCTTTTAAACTATTCAAAGAAAGTTTTTTAGGACCATGACCACCTACAGACCATTTGTTTTCTGGAACATAAACACACACAACAAAAAACTCATCATAAGTATCATTGGTCTGACAAAGTAAATTGTAACCTATCTTCTCAGTTCCTGAAGACCAGTATTTTTCAAAGGTATGTTTTACCTCAAGTCTGAATGGTTTGTTAAAAGTATTAGGCTGAGCCTCACAAGTAACATCATAGTGTCCACCTTTATTATCTTTTACTGCATCAATATCATATAATTCTTTTAGTCCTTCTGCAGCAGCACCTTCAATGTATGAAGAACAAAAACCTGATATAACAGATTTGTCTGCCCATTGCATAGGATAAATTGTATTTTTAAATGGTTGTGAAGCTACATTCATAACATCTTCAACATATTGTCCCATACCATTCATCATTTTTGAACACAATTCTTTTGTAACTAAATTGTCGTGTTCTGGAAGTTTAGGATGAATAATACCATCATCTCTAGCGGCATCATTCTTTTGAGTTTTGACGGCCCAAGTTAAACTCTTTTCACCTTTCTCAACATCTCCCCACAATTCTGGTCTCGGAGGTAGTTGTATCAGTTGACCTGTTTTAGGATGAGTATAAGGACCACCATTAACAAGTTTCTTGTACATCAACCATTTTTTATAACTAAAGCCAGCAGTAGCACCAAAACTCTGAATGTCTTTCATAGTTGGTTCACTATCATTTTGTACTTTATAAGCTTCAATAAGAGCTATCAAAGCACACCAATAATCATATTCTGTTTCTTCTGGTCTTTGATTATCACTAGCCATTATAATCATTATATCTAATGGTTTGTTTTTAAATTCTTCCCAAGTATAATTTTTGTCATTCTTTCTGACAGGTATATGAGACACACCTAATAATTCTAAAGCTCTTTTTCTATGATGACCACCAATTAATAACAACTCATCTGCAAAAACAATTGGTGTTCTTTGTAAACCTTGTTCATCTATTTGTTGAGCTAATCTTTCAATATAATCTTGATTCTTTTTGTTCTTAAAATTTCTGTATAATTGATGATTGAATTTGTTCTCTTGTATTTCATTGATTGGAACTAAATAATCATATTGTAAACCATTATAAATTCTTTGAGATGTTTCACAAGTATCAGATAAATTTTGTGTTATTGTATACATATTATTTACACTCCTTACAACATTTGTATTTAGAAATTATAGAATGTTTATGAATGAAAACATAGATTGCAGCACAGAGAGAAAACTCCCAAGACAACCCACAAAACAAACAAATGAAAAATGTATTAAATGACCACATCAGTGGACCTCCTTTTAATGTCGATAAGTTCATTCTTATCAACTATAATAAATTACGAAATAATATAGAGAAACACAAGTAGGAAATTGTAACAAGTTGTAACAAACTATATACCAGCCATCTCAGTAGTGGTATCAAAAGAATCTAAGTAATTCATAACTTTTGTAACATATCTGGAGTTAACAATGTAATCTTCTTTATAATTCTTAGCATACCTAGGACCTTCATTGTAACCAACAAGAGCAGTTAAAGTGTTATCAAATTGTTTAGTTAACTTGGATAAGTATTTAATACCAATGGTAACATTAACATAAGGGTCATACATTTCAGAATGAGGAGTCTTGTAATCTTTAGCACACGCTTTCATTATTTGCATCAAACCAATGGCTCCAGCAGATGATTTAGCATTATATCTCCAACCACTTTCAGTACTGATGACGGATTTAACTAAATTGTAATTCAAATCATAGTGTTCACACATACCATGGATATAGATTAATAAATGTTTAATCTTACTTGTAGACATATTGGACTTAAATGTATTCTTTATATAGATAGCCTCTGCATGATAATCAACCACTTCATCAATGTATTGGTGTTCTATGGTATAAGTGATTGTAGGTGTTATTTGATGAGGTTTAATAGTATTGGGAGTAGTTAGTCTACCAATGTAAAACATTGTTAAAGCAATCAAGCTAAGTAGTGTTAGTTTTTTTATCTTCATATTCATAAATAGTTCCTTTAGTTGTTTTAATTTACTAGCTTCTCACATTGTGAGAAAAATGTTTATTAATTTTCTATAGTAGAAAGCTTGTCTGCACAATGGCTACCAACAAGAGCAGGTTAAAGTAATGCTTTAAGAGCATGAAAAACCATTTCAAGTTTGGAAATAGAGGGGCCGGTTAAGACCCCTCAATTGGTGTGACTAAGAGATGTCCTCTTGTGCTTCAGCCATTTCCTCTTCGTTGAACAAGTCATCAGATGACCCATCATCACAGAATTTTTGAACAATCTGCTTAACAAAGGTTCTTTCACTATCTACTCCTCCAGTACTATCATACTGAGGATAAATACAAACCTCCGATGCTTCCTCGAGAGTAAACCCATCATAGAGTAACCCACAAAGCTCAACCGTTGTTCTTGTACTAATACCAGATGTGATTCTTGCTGTATCTGATTTAGATTCTGTTCTCGTTAGAGTAGCTATCTTAGCCACATTACCTAGGACACCACTATCAACATTAGGAAACATATAAGTTAATAAGGAGTTTTCGTCTTCCTCTGATAGTACATCCATTTCTACAATAGTAAATCTATCCATCAAAGCCTTATCCATAACCCTGGTCGATGTATATTCATTACCTATGTTTGCAGTTGCGACGAAAGTAACATTATCAGCCACTTTAATAGTCTCTTGACCTGAAGACTCATCCAACCTTAAGTATCTTTGACCATAATCTAATACCGTCATTAAGATGTTCCAAGCATCTGGATGCGCTCTCGATAACTCATCAAGTAGTATAACTGCGTTTGGAGTCTGAATAGCTTTAACAAAGTTTGATTCTGAAAAATAAGTACCCGAATCGGTATTAAAGTGAGTATTACCAATTAGAGTAGCTCTTGGGTCTTGAGTAGCACCCAGGTTAAAATAGAAATCTGGTCTATCGAGTGAATTAACTACTGCCTTTGCAGCCATAGTTTTACCACAACCAGCTGGACCAGTCATCATAATATTCTTACCACGAACAGCACCCCTCATCAGATACTTCCATTTAAGTTCTGACATCATTAATGCTTTTGGTTTCAATGAATAAGAAGAATGTATAAAATTTAAAACCTCTTGATGCTCAACAGGAACATCGATAGATGTAGTTTCAGTAGTAGTGTCCTCTGATACTATGTTAGCGGTATCAAATTCAGACGCATCTACTAATGTAAGACCACCATCGGCAGTAACTGCAATACATTGATTAGTATCGAAAGCTTCTTGACGAATAGGTTTAGGCAAAAACTTCGCAGGAACTTTGTTACCATCCCTATCGAAAGCATTGTATATAGTTGACATCTTCCCGAAGAGATTCTTCTCAGCCGACTCAACTCTAAAAATATTTGTGTAATTCATATAACTCCTTTTTAATTAACTTTAACTTATACTATAATATAGGACGCTTTGCTCAATAAAACAAGTAAATAATCAATAAAAATTGTAACAATTTGTAACAAGCCCCACACCTGGGGCACAAAAAAAGTAAGGGTCCCAGAGAAAGGAGTAAAACTGAGACCCTTGTATTGGTACTCCCCCGATGGTACGAGTACCCATTATAACCATTTAATCGTGAGGAGAGAGTGCTGAGGGACTGATATTAAATATTTGTATTAGCTTAAAGCCGTTAGACAAATTTATTAATACAAGTATGAGCACCTCTCTCTGTGAGTGAAGAAGGAATCGAACCTTCTACCCATAACGAGTAGCTACCTCGTGGATGGGAGTCGAACCCATCTCGCCAAACACTCTGAGAAGAGAACTTTCGTGGACTATTCGGTCCTAGGATGTCACCACGCATAGACTCTCTGTCTCTTATATACTAATTTACTACGCTTTCATACTAATTCCAACACTTTATTTGTAACAATTTGTAACAAAGCCCGGCCCGGCAGACAAGCACAGGTACTATAATATACGAACGCTCAAGTATATAAGTCAAGCTATTTGTTCATTTTTTTATAGGAAAAAATTGTTTTTTAACTATGTATACACACTATATGCTTGTCGGTATAATGTACTAATCAATTTCAATAAGCTTGTCGGCAATACATCAATTTCATCGTATTACCACTATTTCCTCATTCTATCAGGAGTATTGCGTTCATCATCATCAAAGAGCATTGATTTCAACTCTTCATAGTATTTCTCTCGTTGAATTGTTTCAATGATGCCTTCCGTCATACCTAATATTCTAGCAAACAATACTGCTCCAACACATAATGCTCCCCATACTAACCAATCCCACCATATCATTTCATACTTGTATATCAGATAGGCTTGCCAAAAGATTGTAGTTGCTCCCAATACAAACTTTACTACCATTAATTCTCTCATTCCCCACTTCATATTAACACCTTCCATATCCAAGATATTAAAATCAATACAATCATCACCATTACACTCATGCCAGCTATCCAAGTACTTGATTCCACTTGTTGTTTCGTCTTACCTTGCCAATCCCATTTAGAACTCATCATACACTCCCCATATTGCCATATAAATTGAATATATTAATGCACCAATCAATACACCAAATGTCAACACCATCAATATCCACAACCACCAACTCATCTGAATAACTCCTTGACTTTTGCTTCCATTTCTTGAATTGTGTGAACTTGGTCCTCTGGAGCACGATTTCTATTAAATTGATTGATTCTCCACTCATCTGACCGTTCCACCGATTCATCTATGTTGAAATTCTCACGCAGAAATTCTTTACAATTATGTAGTGCAAACCTCATACTTGTTTTATCATTCCAATTATATTCATCCAACATCTTTATAGCTTCCATCACCACTTCTCTAACCAATACTTTATGTGAATCATTACCACTATAATTTAATTCAATACCTTGTTTGTTCTTATACTTCATTCCATTACTCCTCAATTTTACCAAATGGAGATTTAGGTGTTCTCACTACAACTAAATCCTTCACCCATATTTCACCTCTTGGCTTTTCCAAATACACACTCAACAATGAACCACATTCTTCCAATGTAGGGGTCCAATCATAATGTAATGGCAACTCCACCCATTCCTCCTTACCACTCAAACCCAATTCACACAACACTTTTGCAAACACCAATGGTTTCGTATTATTCATTTCGTGCAATGTTGGTTTTATCTTTCTTCTTGGCATATCATTTTCCTTTCTTGTTAATTAATATAATCTTCCACTTTGTCTGTAACCTTCGTTGTCCAATATTCCTTCAAATTCCAAGTCATTTATTAATTCATTTATACTCACTTGGACTGCTTTCAAAGCAACATCATTCAACAATCTAGGTTGACTTTTACCTGTATCTAATGAACCTTTTATTTCTTCTAATTTATCTATCAATTCTGGTACCGTCATACTCTTACCTTTTCCTTACTTTTTGAACTAACCATTTGATAAAAACAATTAGTCCTGTTAATTTAACTATACTTATCAATATATCTGTATATATTACACCATCCAAAAAATTTTCCTCACGACTTTAAATAATCTTGGACTGCCTCGCTGTCATCTCGTTCCCAAGGATACACAATCCAATCATCACCTTTTTCTGTGCAGAAATAATCTGGTTTTGTGATTGAATCCTGATGATAATGCATTGTCACAATTATATTATGTGGAC